>Ga0315902_10001199_pt1 | contig 41959 bp, 40 predicted proteins | sample LakEriMetagenome_9_FD_203523 | JGI IMG/M metagenome (GOLD analysis project Ga0315902, IMG submission 203523) | Freshwater fungal communities from buoy surface, Lake Erie, Ohio, United States - Buoy 12 MA117 | ecosystem: Environmental > Aquatic > Freshwater > Lake > Lake biofilm | place: USA...
CGAAAGATGAAGCCGAAGAATGCAAGCGTGCGCTAGAACATCTAGAACAAACTATTATTTTTGAAGGTCCAAATACCATCGCAGCAGTATTGCTCGAATCAGTTCCAGGTACTGCTGGTGTATTGGTGCCACCTAAGGGTTATCTCGAAGGTGTTCGCGCATTGTGCGATAAATACAATATTTTGTGGATCGCCGACGAAGTAATGTCGGGCTTTGGTCGCACCGGTAAATGGTTTGCCTACCAACACAGCCAAGTTGTTCCAGATCTAATTACCTTTGCTAAAGGCGTTACCTCGGGATACATCCAGCTTGGTGGCGTTGTAATTAGCGACCCAGTCTCGAAAACTTTCGATGAGCGGGTATTTGCTGGTGGCCTTACCTATATGGGCCATCCAATGGCCTGTGCGACAGCGGTGGCAACCATCGATGTCATGAAGGAAGAAAAGATGTTAGAAAACGCCACCATGATTGGTGAGAAAGTCTTGGGGCCAGGGTTACTTGAATTAGCCAAGAAACATAAGGTTATTGGCGATATTCGTGGCGCTGGCGTTTTCTGGGGTGTTGATTTAGTCAGTGATCGCGCAACCCACGAACCACTAGCGCCATACGGTGCATCGAGTGCGGCCATGAATGAGCTAGTGGCAGCCTGCAAGAAAAATGGACTGATGCCATTTAACAACTTCAACCGAATTCATTTGTGTCCACCATGCAATATTTCAGTTGAAGACGCGCAACTCGGACTTGAGATTTTAGATAAATCATTAACCGAGATCGCCAAGTATTACACCGGCGTCTGATTCAAAAAAGGTTTGAGGCTATTTAGAGCCTTATTTAACGGCGCCGGTCGAGATTCCTGAGATGAATTGTTTCTGCAGTATCAGGTAGAAAACAATGATTGGCAAAACCGCTAGAAGCAAGCCCGCCATTGCCTGGCCATACTCTGTTGAATATTGACCATAGAAAAGATAGGTAGATAACGGCAGCGTCTGACTTTCTTGGGTTAGAACCAAGCGCGGCAATAAGAAGTCATTCCAGATCCAGAGTGCGTTCACAATTGCCACAGTTGCTGTGACCGGGCGAAGCATTGGGAACATAATTTTCCAGAAGAGCACTAAATCATTGGCGCCATCCATTGCAGCTGCTTCATCAATCTCAGTTGGAATTTTTGAGATAAAGCCGTGATATAAAAATGTAGAAAGTGCCACGCCAAAACCAATGTAGAAAAAGACGAGAGCAGCTCGATTGTTAAGCGAAACAAATTGAGCAAAGATTGACATGAACGGAATCATTAAGGCTTGAAATGGCACAATCATTGATGCGACCAAGATCAAGAAAACAGTCTTGGTGAACTTAGTTTTAGTTCTCGCTAGATAGTAGGCAAGCATTGAAGAGAAAATAATCAAGGCAGAGACGCTGAAAACAGTAATTATTATGGAGTTAGTAAGCGACCTAAAGAAATTCATTTTCAGCATAGCTTGCTCAAAATTGTCCCAAGATATTGACTTAGGCCATGCGAGCGGGTTGGCCAAAATATCCATCTTCGGCTTTAGCGCATTGATGAAAACCAAAACAAATGGCAGGAAATAGGCAACTGATAAAACTAAACCTGAAGCGAAAATTGATTTTCTAGCGATTGAACTTCCGCCGGCAAATTTTGAAGTTTTCAACTCTGTACCTCCATGCGCTTACTGACTGAAACCTGAACCAGGGCTGCAATAGCCACCATTGCGAACATGATCACAGCTTTTGATTGACCAGTACCGAAGTTTCCAAAGGCAAAAGCATCTTGGAAGATATGCAAGGAGATAAGCTCGGTGGTTCGGTATGGTCCGCCACCAGTTAGTGCAACGTTTACGTCATAGGCCATAAAGCCGCCGCGAAGCGTTAAAAAGAGCGAAATAGTGAAGGCTTGAGCCATCAAAGGCACTTTGATTGCAAGCAGCGTGCGAAGGGCTGACGCGCCATCTACGCGAGCAGCTTCGATTACATCTTGCTCAATACTAATTAGGCCAGTTATGTAGATGATCATCATGTAGCCGGAAGACTGCCAAACGGTAACGATGATTAGCGCCCAGAAGGCGGTATTGGTTTCATTCAACCATGAGCTCTGGAGTATGGACCAGCCAAATTTACTAGAAATAGAAACTAGAGCGGTATTAAATATGAACTGCCAAATTACTCCTAGGACCACGCCACCAATTAGGTTTGGGACGAAGAAGAAGGTGCGGAAAATATTTTTACTTTTCAATTTTGCAGTTACAAGTAATGCGAGACCAAATGCCACAACATTGACGGCAACCAGCGAGACCAATACAAATTTAAGTGTGAAAGTTAAAGTTGTCCAAAATTCTGGGTCTTGAAATGACTTTGCATAATTACCAACGCCAATGAATTTCTCGTAGGAAAAGCCATCCCAGTCGGTGAACGTCAGGAATAAACCTTGACTGAACGGGACTGCGAGAACAATAAAGAAGATCGACAATGGAAGTGCAGCGAATATGCCGAACTTCTTTAGTGACTTCTTGGTTTTCATGCGACCAGCCTTAAATTTTATGTTTCAGATGATAAATATTAGCGAGGTCACCCTGGTAATGACACCCAGGGTGACCTCGACTAAGTATTTCTAACTTAGGAAGTTAGTAGAGAATTACTTCTCTACTCCACGCCATGTCTTAACTGAGCCCTTCCAAGCAGCTTCTAGTTCATCAGCGTATTGCTTTCCAGTGATCTTTCCAGCCATCAACTTCTGGCCAGAAGCACCGTACTTATCTTGTCCGCCTGCTGGGTAATAGGTGTTCATCCATTCCAGTGTCTTTCCGGCAGTTACATAAGCAGAGATTTCACGAGCCATGTTTGTCTTAGGCTGAATTGTGAAGCCCTTGTAGACAGGGATGAAGTTCATTCCGCCATCTTCAACTGGACCAGCAACACGCTTTTGACCAGCTGCTGATGTGTAAAGCCAGGTTAGGAAGTCAACAGCACCGCGACGCTGAGCAGAAGTTGATTGAACGTTATCAACCATGAAGTAACCAGGAACACCTACAGAAATTGAGTTATTTCCGTAAGCCTTTGCATCATCGCTGATTGGCAAAGGAATAATTCCGAAGTTTGACTTTGGTGAAGCTGTTAGCAAGTTTGGCTCTGCCCAGTTACCCATGAACCAGAATGCAGCCTTACCTGAAGCAAGATCTGCAACTGACAAGTCATATTCGGTATCAGTGGTGTTTGGCTTAGCTTGGTTGTACTTATTCAATAGATCGAATGTAGCTAAGTAGTTCTTAAATACGGGATCAGCTGATAGATCCTTAGTTCCGTCTGCCATTGCATCTAGAACCTTTAAGCGACCTTCGCGTGTTGAAGAAGCGTTAGTGAAGTACTTGTTTGTGAAGTGTGCACCTAGTGACCACCAAATGCTTGAGAAGCGAACTGCGCCAGTTCCTGATGCTTCAACCTTCTTGAATGCTGCTTCAAGCTCAGAGCGTGTTGTGATCTTCTTTGGATCTACGCCAGCCTTTGCAAGAACTTCCTTGTTGTAAAGCAAACCAAATGCTTCAGCAGTTGATGGAACACCAACTTGCTTTCCACCAATGTTTGCTGCAGCTAGAAGAGACTTTGATACTAGGCCGGTTAGCTTCTGGCCTCTCCAGTCCATGACCTTATCTGCCATGTCAGGAATCTCTTGAAGTGCGTACATGATGGTTGGAGCATTCTTAGCTGCATACATCGGAGTTACATTTTGTAGGAATGTTAGTTTGCGATCACCAGGGATCGACTTAACTTGATAGCACTTGCCGTTTGACTTGTTATAGTCTTCAACAGCTGCAAGGAACTGATCCTGAATTTCAGGCTTAATAGTTCCGAGCATTGTTACTACTGTTGGCTTCTTACAGGTAGCAGCTGTTGCAGAAGGCAACGCAACTGTTACCGAAAATGCCATAACTGAAGCAAGGAGCCATGCTCCCAGTTTCACTTTCTTCGACATGAAGTTTCCTTTCGAAAAGGGTTGGCAAGGCACGTTTGGTGCTTTGCAGGTAGCGCAAAAAGTACTAGGCGGCCTGAGCCATTTAAAGAAAAAATTGACTAATTCAGGTAACGCTTTGCCTAAGATTTTGACAACTATTTACAGTTTTTTACAGTCCTTTGCACGAGTACTCAGGCTCAAATAGTTACAAAACTATATTTTTCAGGGATACGGGCTTTAGTTCTCGGGTCATTCCCAGAGCCGGAAAAAAGGCCAAACTTATGCTGCGTATGCCATCGGCTGAAAACAGTTCAATCGAGGACAAATCGACCATCACCTTTAGGTGGATTATGTCGCCCTTGGGTACATACGGAGCTTCATATTCATTTATAAAGATGACTTTTCGATCAACGTTATAACCAACTTTGGCAAAACCCGTTAACTCGACCGATCCAGATTCTGGAATAGGTTCGAAAATCTCATAAGTTTCTTTGCAGATAGGTTGCTGAGTTAATACGAGTTCGTCCTGATATCGAGTCAAACCCAGCAGTCGAGGCACTGTCATCTGACAAGTCCATGAAGTGTCTGGATGATCTTTCACATCTGACCAATTAGCCATCCAGCCAATAAAGATTCGGTGGCCATTTGGGTCACCATTAAATGTCACGCCAGCATAATTATCTTTTCCGTAATCTAGCCAGCGCGGTTCGCTCGTCGAATATCGAGGCGTAAAAATCTGGCCATCAAAATCACCCACGAAGTATTGAGTACCAGATCCATATAGGCCTCCCGGGTTTAAGGAAACTAACAGAACCCATACTTCTTCCCCATCTATTTCCAGCGGAAACAAATCAGGGCATTCCCAAATGCCATCAATTGCAGCAGCTGGACCAAAATTGCTCAAGTGCTGCCAATTTACTAAATCCGATGATTTATAGAATGAGATTTGTCGATCGAGTGGTTGCGCAACACACATAATCCAGTGATCCTGAAATTTAAACACCTTAGGATCTCGAAAGTCTTTCTTTCCTTCATCCAAGACTGGGTTGTCTTCATATTTCGTGAAAGTACGCCCGCCATCGGAACTTCGCGCAATACATTGCGCTTGGTGGGTTTCTGTGTGGCGAGTGTAAAAGGCCACTATTTCATCGCCAACGCTTATTGCACTGCCAGAGAAAATTGCACCATCTTCACCTTCAGGAATTGCGACTGGTAATTCGGTCCAATTTAACAGGTCTGTTGATACAGCATGCCCCCATGACATGTGCCCCCATTTTTTTCCAGCTGGATTATGTTGGAAAAATAGGTGATATTCACCGTTATGCCAGAGTAAGCCGTTCGGATCATTCATCCAATTTTTTGCCGGAGTGAAATGATATTTTGGGCGATATTCGTAATCTAAAGACACCGGCGAATCATAAATGATCAATTCGGTGATTTTTAGGTTGGAAAGTTTTATTAAGTAACTCTTTGATCACGGATTTTACAGAAAAGAGTTACATGGCAAGCTACTAAATGTAAGAACCTAAAGCTTTATCGAATCCCCAAGTTTTCCTATGAAATAACTTGAAAGCTGATTCGCTGCTCCGCCATCACCAGTATGTTGTCTCTCAAATGAAGTTGTTCCGTCCTTGCCACAAATAGCACGGATTTTTTCAGCTCCTCCTGGATGTTTACCGATCCACTTAGTTAAATCAAAAACATTTCCGTAAACGATGCTCCAACAACTTGTACTTGAATTGCGCTTGCTTACTTCTTCTAGCGTTAGCTTAGTCAGACCACTGCTAGCACTTGGGGTCGCAGACTTTGATGGAGAAACACTTTGAGTTGCGCTCTGAGAAGGTGTTGGTGTTGAACTTGTAGATGGCTTTGCCGACGCCTTAGGAGTTGTCTTGATAACAGTGCCTTTGTTCCAAACAAGTTTGCTACCCGACTTAACGCAAAAATGCTTAACGCTGCCAACGGTCTTAGTAGTTCCGACTTTGGTGCATTTGGTGCCAGCAATAGTTGCAGCTTGCGAAGGCATTGTGAATGCAGCGAGAAATACTGCAGTCAGTAGAAAACTGGAATATGCCTTGAATTTCATAAGCTAAAAATAGCGCACGAGTCTTTAGCCCGCATATTCTTGCACCTGTGAAAACTCTGTTAATTAATGGCTCTATCTGGTCACGTTTCGGTCAACTAACTGATGCGCTTTTGATCGAGAATGACCGTGTTTTAGCACAGGGTTCAGATGCGCTTTCAGGTAACGCTGATCAAACTATTGATTTGGCGGGCACATTTGTAATGCCAGCTTTCGCCGATGGACATGCGCACCCACTATTTGCGGGGCGCGAGTCACAAGGACCAAAAGTAAATGGGCTGCAATCTGTAGCCGAAATTGTGGAAGAGGTTAAAAGATTTGCCGATGCTAATCAGAATTCGAAGTGGATCATCGGCGGTGCCTACGAAGCAGCCATTGTTGAGCGCGGTGACTTCGATGCACTTTGGCTAGATCAAGCAGTAAGTGATCGCCCAGTTGTATTGCATGCCGTCGACCATCACACGATTTGGGTTAATAGCAAAGCACTTGAGATTGCCGGCATAACTTCGCTGACCAAAGATCCTGATGGCGGAACTATTGCCAGACGTGATGACGGGTCACCCAAAGGAACTTTGCGCGAACCTGCGGCGATAGATTTGATTTCCAAACTTGCACCAGTGCGAACTTTGCAAGATGAACTAGAAGCAATCGCTTGGGCAAGTGACCAAAACTTAGTGGCCGGTGTTACTTGTTCCATGGATGCCTGGGTTGAAGATGGCATGACCGAGATCTACGTTGAAGCAGCTAAGACTGGCCATCTAAAAGTAGATATGAATTTAACTTTCTTGGCCCAGCCAGGCAAATGGCAGAGTCGAATCAGTTATTTCAATCAGATGCGTGAACTTGTTCAGGCGCTACCTGCAGATTCCGGGCTAACGGCTAAGTCCGTTAAATTTATTTGTGACGGTGCGCTATCTGCGGGTACTGCTGCGATTCTTGAGCCATACCTAGATGACCCAGCGAGTAAAGGACTATTGATCTGGAGTGATGCCGAGATAATTGAGGCAGCATCAACTTTTGATAAACAAGGTTTGCAGTTACACATTCACGCTATTGGTGATGCTGCTGTGCGGCAAGCTCTAGATGCGATCGAAGCTGTTAGCGCAACTAATCCAAGTTGGGATCGTCGCCCAGTTGTAACTCATGCGCAATTGATTGATCCCATTGATTTACCTAGGTTTGCAGCCCTTGGGGTAATTGCTAATTTCCAGCCACTTTGGACTTACTTAGATCCAATGAATAAAGAGTTAATTTTGCCGCGTATCGGTGAGGTTAGAAATAATCAGCAGTACCAGTTACGCAAAGTTATTAATTCGGGTGCTCGCATCAGTTTTGGTAGCGATTGGCCGATTACTGATTTCACGCCACTAGTGGCTTTGGCTGTGCCAGTTCACCGTCAATCCCCCGATCAACAACCGCCACAAGGTTGGAGTATCGAGCAAGCAATAACCATTGAAGAATCCATGCACTTCTATACCGCAGCTGTCGCTCACCAGTTATTCCGCGAAGCCGACTATGGCACGTTAGAAGTAGGCAAAGTGGCTGACTTTATTATTCTTGATCGAAATCCGATTGAAACTAACCCGCATGAGGTTCGAGATATAAAAGTCTTAGCTACTTACCGCAAAGGCAAGAAAGTATTAGTTAGCTAAATTCCAAAGTGCAAGAACTGCAAGTGCTGCTTCTTCGCCTTTGTTACCAATTCCAAGACCGACATTTGAGCGCTGGATTGCTTGCTTTAAGTTATCGCACATCAATACGCCAAAACCAACTGGCTTTGATTTCTCTAGTGAAACTTGCATTACGCCGTTGGTAACTCCTTGGCAGATGTAGTCAAAGTGCGCAGTATCTCCGCGCATGACTAAACCAAGAACCACGGCGCCATCAAAACCTTGATCAAGCTTTAGTTGAGCAGCAAGTGGCAGTTCGAAAGAACCAGAAACTGTGAAAGTTTCATATTCGACTTGTGCTGCTTTGAAAATCAACTCGGCACCCGCGGCTAAGTTGTCGCAGATTTCCGGGTGCCATTGCGCTGAAATAATGGCTACTTTCTTGCCTTTTAGCGCCTTTAGATTAAGTGATTCCAAAGTTGGTGATGTTCCGGCCATTAGATCTCCCCTAACATGTGCTTCATTTTATCCTTCTTGGTTAGCAAATAAGAGCGATTGAACTGATTAACAGCCGGCGCTACTGCAACTACTTGTACGGTTCTGCCGCTATTTACAATCGCATCAACTTTTGCTTGATTGTTAGTTATCAACTCGACATCCTTGATTGCTAATTGATCCAAGATTGAGATCAAATCTTGCCAGTTACGTGAATCATTCTCGTGGCCTAATTCAAGATTTGCTGAGATGGTATCTGCACCTGCATCTTGTAATTGATAGGCCTTGATCTTTTCACTTAAACCGATGCCACGACCTTCTTGGCCGCGCAGATAGATGATGTAGCCAGAACCTTTTTGGGCAATCAAGTCAAATGAACGCTTTAACTGTTCGCCACAATCACAACGAAGTGAACCAAAGGCATCACCAGTTAAGCATTCCGAATGCGCCCTGATCAGAGTTTGATCTGCATGATTAGCTACATTGCCGAATTTTAAAACTGCGTGATCAACACCGGCATCGCCTTTAATTGTGGCAATCTGCCAACTACCAGTCTCGTGCGGCAACTGTGCCCACTTAAGTTCTTCTACCAATGCTGGATCCTTAGGCAAATTTGCAATCGCATACTTAGTCAGATCCTCGATGGTAATAACTGGAATCTTGAATTCGGCTGCAAAATCAAAAAGCTGCTGGCCCTTCATCACTGTGCCATCGTCATTTACCAACTCAGATAGAACACCTGACTCACCAAGGTTTGCTAGTTGGCAAAGCGCAAGTCCGGCTTCGGTATGACCGCTACGACCAGCCAAGCCTGCTGGGTGGGCAATTAATGGGAAAACATGGCCTGGGCGAATGAAGTCTGCGGCTTTGCTTGTGCTTGCCGCCAATGTGCGCACAGTATTTGCACGTTCCGTAGCGCTAATTCCAGTAGTTAAGCCTGCTTTAGCATCGATCGAAATAGTAAAAGCAGTACGACGAAGATCTTCATTCTCTCGAACCATCATCGGTAAATTCAAATCTTTGGCTCGCTGGGCGCTTATTGCCGAGCAGATGATTCCGGAAGTATGGCGAATCAAAAATGCCATGTCCTGGTCAGTGATTTTTTCGCCCGAGATAATCAAATCTCCCTCGTTTTCGCGATTCTCATCATCAATCACGATCAGGAATTTGCCTTGGGCAAAGATCTCTACCGCTTGGGCGATGTTCTTAAGGGTTCTATCCATTTTGATTATCTCTTTTAGTTAGTCGTTCAACATATTTAGCTAAAACATCAACTTCAATATTCACTAGATCGCCAGGTTTCTTAACTGACAAATTTGTCTTAGCCAGAGTCTCTGGAATCAGCCAGACGGTAATTTGATTTAAGTCATCAGCAACAGAACCCACGGTCAGTGAAACGCCGTCGATGCAGATTGATCCTTGCGGAACTACATATTTCATCAGCTCATTCGGAAATTGGATATCCATCTGAAGCCATTTCTCGCCAGGGTTTAGTAGCGCGATTGAGCCAGTGCCATCAATATGACCTTGCACGATATGGCCACCCAGACGTGAGCTAACGAGTGCTGCTCGTTCAAGATTTACCACATCGCCTGCCTGCAGATTCTGCAGTGAAGTTAGCTTAAGAGTTTGTGTCATCACATCAACCGAGAACGACTCTCTACCAAGATTGGTCACAGTCAGGCAAGTACCGTTTACTGATACCGAATCACCGATATTTAATTGATCGGCAAATGGCACTGAAGCAAAAGTTATTACTGCTGAGTCGGCTGCCATTTCGATGCCTGCTACTTTTCCCAAGCTTTCAACTAAACCTGTAAACATTTAGATCCCCGTCTCTTTAGTCAAAGTGATCTTTAAATCATTTCCGAATTGCGCTACATCTCTGATTAAAAAGTCCATTTTTTCCTTGATATTGGTTGCTCCCAGGTCGCCGACGAAAGATTGGCCAGAACCAAGCAAACTGGCAGCTTGGAAGATGATTAATTCATCAATCAGCCCAGCTTTAAGTAGCGCGGTTCCTAATTCACTGCCTGATTCAACAAATACCTGGTTAAAGTCACGTTCAGAACAAAACTCTACAAGTTCAGAAAAATCATGACTTCGGATAAATACTGTTTCGGCTGCATCATTATGAAGATTAAAATCACTTGGGATCTCACGTAAACCCATCACGATTCTGACCGGATTACTCTTGCTCATTCTCTCTTGATCGCGCGGAATCAAATTTGGGTTATCGGCAAGCGCCGTTGCGGTACCAACCAAGATTGCGTTGCTCTCGGATCGTAGCTTGCTAACTTCGGCGCGTGAATCTGGCCCAGTAATCCACTTTGAACTGCCATCGATTGCAGCAGTTCGACCATCTAGCGTTGTTGCAATTTTCCAGATGAAATATGGGCGGTTGTTTTTAATTTTATGCAGCCAAGCTCGATTACTATCTGCGATCTCGATTACTTCAGAATTAAATTCAACTTCGATGCCGGCAGCTTCAAGCGCTTTAGCGCCACCACTTGCCAAAACGTTTGGGTCACGCATTGCATAAACAACTTTGGTAATACCGGCTTTAATAATTGCTTCGGCACATGGGCCAGTTTTTCCATGGTGATTGCAAGGTTCAAGAGTTACAAATAGTGTCGCACCTTTTGCTAATTGACCGGCTTGCCCCAATGCAACAACTTCGGCATGTGGACCACTCTTGTGATAACCCTCGCCTATAATTTTGCCTGCAGAATCTACGATTACAGCTCCGACAATAGGATTTGATCCAGTTAAACCTAAACCAAGGCAGGCTAATTCATTAGCTCGCTTGAGCATTGGAATATCTAACTCGCAAATGTCGCACCTCCCTCAGAAATCTTTAGTAGCGATTTCCGGGGTGCCTAATGCGCAAACAGAGTTTTGCCCCTGTATGCCAAACCTAGGCAGGCATGGGTAGCCCACCTAAATAATGTTTCCTCTCATCCGGACTTTAACCGTCGGTCTTGGAATTACACCAAGTCCACCGAGCGCTGGATGCGTTCGGGTCGCAGACTTTCACTGCCGGTTCGGAATTACACCGACCCCGGAAACAATTGCTTAACGTTAGCACGGCGAGAGATGGCCTCGCGATCAGCTGAAACTGGGCCATAAGTAGTAGTTCGCTGGCGCGCAGGGCGGTTAGCTAATTGCGCGATCTCCTCTAATTCAGCAACGGTGCGAAGTGAGCCATTTGTGCTGCCCGCCATTCGACTGATGGTTTCTTCCATCAAGGTGCCACCGATGTCATTAACGCCACCAGCTAATAATGAAAGAACGCCATCGGGGCCATTTAAACCTAACTTAACCCAAGAACATTGAATATTGTTTATTGAACCAGCTAATAACAATCTCGCCATTGCATGCACAACTCGATTTTCACGAACTGTTGGGCCAGGTCTGGCAACGCCAGCTAAATAAATTGGCGATGAGTAATGTACAAATGGCAGTGGCACAAATTCAGTAAATCCACCTGTCTCATCTTGCAAATTTCTAATGGTAAGAATGTGGTCATACCAATGCGATTCATTATCAACGTGGCCATACATTATGGTTGCTGAAGATTTAATGCCAAGTAGATGAGCTTCGCGCACAATCTCTAGCCAAGCTTTTGCCGGCAACTTTCCTTTAGTCAGAATCCAGCGAATCTCATCATCTAAAATTTCAGCAGCCGTGCCCGGAATTGTGCCAAGCCCAGCAGCTTTTGCTCGCTCTAGCCATTCTCTATAAGTAATGCCGAGTTTGATCGAGCCGCTAAAAATTTCCATTGGCGAGAAAGCATGTATATGCATATCTGGCGCAACCTCTTTAACTGCTTTTGCAACCTCGAAATAAATATCACCAGATAAATCAGGGTGAATTCCGGCCTGCATACAGACTTCATTTGCACCAAGTAGCCAAGCTTCGTTAACTCTAGATTTAATCTCATCGATAGATAGCAGATAAGAATCAGCATCCGTTTTACGTTGGGCAAAGGCGCAGAATCGGCAGCCGGTATAACAAACATTTGTGAAGTTAATATTTCGATTAACTACATATGTCACATCATCGCCAACAAGTTCTGCGCGCTTTTCATCAGCAGCCTTTACTAATAGTTCTAGCTCTGGACCATCGGCGGCAAAGAGAGTCAGGGCCTCTGACCTACTTATTGACCGGGGATTTTCCACAACCTTGGTAAGGGCTGCTATGAATGACGATTTTATGAAGGCCGAATTAGAAGTATCAAGTGACTTTAGTTTTTCCGAAATGCTCTGCCAATTTCCATAAATTGAATCAAAATCAGAGCGGGAATCAGCTGCGCGACCAGTCGTATCAATTGAATTACCTAAATCAGTGCGGCCCAGACTTTGCAGACTTTCACCGCTCTCCTGCCACGGCATACCAACTGGAATTATCTTTGCTTTTGCGAGCCCGGAAGAGTCAGCTAAAGCGGCGATGTAGCTCTTCATCTTTGGATCAACCCAGCGTTCTGGCGAGAGAACATATTTTGAATAAATTGTTAACCGTGGTTTTAATTCAAAACCAGCCAACTTACTTTGCTTCGCTAAGAGTTCAATTTCAGGCCATGGTCGCTCAGGATTTACATGATCGGCAGTAATTGGTGAAACCCCACCCCAGTCATCAATTCCGGCAGAAATTAGTTCAGCAAACTCAGCCGGCTCAGATAAATTCGGTGGTGCTTGAATTCGCATGCGTGGTCCAAAGATCAATCTAGCAACTGCAATGCAAGCTAAATATTCCTGGCGATCGGCATCTGGCGAATTTCGCATTGCGGTATCTTCTTTAGCACGGAAATTCTGAATAATGATTTCTTGAATATGTCCATAAGTTTTAGCAATTTCTGCCATCTTCAATAGTGAATCAGCACGCTCAGCAATTGTTTCGCCGATGCCAACCAAGATTCCGGTAGTAAATGGAATATTAAGTTTTCCGGCATCTTCAATCGTGCGCAGTCTTACCGCTGGATCTTTATCTGGGCTACCGAAGTGAACTTCGCCTTTTTCAGTAAACAGCCTTGCTGAGGAAGTTTCCAGCATCATGCCCATGCTGGCAGCCACTGGCCGCAATCTAGACATCTCTTCAAAGCTCATCACGCCAGGATTTAAATGTGGCAACAAACCAGTTTCTTCGAGAACTGCAATTGCGCAAGCGCGCAAGTAATCCAAAGTTGAGGAGTATCCGCGTTCAGATAACCACTCTGCGGCGACATCCCAACGATCTTCGGGGCGATCACCTAATGTGAACAGCGCCTCGAGACAGCCAGCCTTTGCGCCCGCTTTCGCAATCTCAACCACTTGGGAAATTTCTAAATAGGCAGCCGGCAAATGATTAGGGGTCGTGGCAAAGGTGCAGTAATGGCAACGGTCACGACATAGACGAGTTAGCGGAATGAAAACTTTAGGTGAGTAAGTAATGACACCTGGCCGATCAAGTTCAAGTAACCCAGCATCGCGAACCCGTGCGGCGGCCTCGCATAATTGAGTTAGCGCTTCATCGCGAGCAGATAGCAGGACAGAAATTTCATCAATATTTAGAGTTGCGGCATCGCTTGCTCGGCGAAGAGCGCGACGCATAGAACTCTCGATGACTGCCCTCCAGCTTCTTTCTAGAGTTGGAGAATACTTGATTTCTAAGTTTTAGCACGTGTGTTCCATTTATGAATCGTTATCCCGCGCAACAGGTATCTCGATTTCAATTGGGTCTAAACTGGAGTTATGAGCAACCTATTTGATCCCATCACTCTTCGTGGCTTAACCATTAAAAACCGCGTCTGGGTAAGCCCGATGTGCCAGTACACAGCCGTTGACGGCGTAGTGGGCGATTGGCATATGGCGCACCTTGGTGCTTTTGCAACTGGTGAAGCTGGCTTAGTTATGGCAGAGGCAACTGGCGTTGTTCCAGAAGGTCGAATTTCAATTGGTTGTCCGGGAATTTATAACGAAGAACAAATTACGGCATTTAAAAAGATTAATGATTTTGCACATACCCAAGGCATAGCAATGGGAATTCAATTGGCACATGCCGGTCGCAAAGGTTCAACCATGCGACCAACCGATGATCATTTAATGGCAACACCTGCCGAAGGTGGTTGGACTACGCATTCCGCCTCAGCTCAGGCTTATCACGGCATGCCCGAGCCACTTGCCCTTACTGTGCCGCAGATACATCAGTTAGTTAAAGATTTTGCTCATGCTGCCAAGAATGCAATCAAAGCAGGATTTGATGTAATTGAAATTCATGCAGCCCACGGTTACTTATTGCATCAGTTTTATTCACCGCTATCTAATCTACGTACCGATGAATATGGTGGCTCGTTTGAGAATCGAGTGCGATTCTTGATTGAAGTTGCCACCGCTGTACGAAAGGCAATTCCAGATTCAACTCCCCTATTCATTCGCATTTCGGCGAGTGACTGGACCGATGAGGGTTGGCAGATTATTGATTCAGTTGAGCTTTGTAAGCAGCTAAAGGAAATCGGCGTTGATCTAATTGATGTTTCATCTGGCGGCAACTTACACAACGCGCCAATCAAGCCAGTGCCTGGTTACCAAGTGCCGTTTGCGCAAGCGATCAAAGTTGAATCAGATATCGCTGTTGCCGCAGTTGGTGCAATAACTGACCCGCATCAAGCGCAAGAAATCATTAACTCAAATAAGGCTGATGCGGTATTCCTTGCGCGCGCAATGATTAGAAATCCTCGCTGGGCAATGGCTGCAGCTGAAGAGCTTAAGCAAATGATTGCTTGGCCGGCGCCACTAGAGCGCGGCCGCACCTTTAAAGGTTAAGTGAGTTAAGAAACTGAAATAACGTCTACGACAAAAATCAAAGTTTCATTTGGTCCGATTGGGCCACCTCCGGCTGCGCCATAACCAAGTTCGGCAGGAATTACTAGTAAGCGACGTCCGCCTTCTTTCATTCCAGGAATACCTTGCTGCCAACCTTGGATCACGCCAGATAATGGGAATGTCGCAGGAGATCCACCATCCCATGATGATTCAACAACTTGACCAGTTGACCAAGCCATAAGTGTGTAATGAACTGTCAGAGTTGAAGATGAAACCGCCTCTTTGCCAGTTCCGACAATGATGTCATTAGTAACTAGCGTTGTTGGTGCTGCACCCTCTGGTGCGCCAATTAATGGCTTGCTGCCTGCTGCACCTGAAACTGTTGGGTTAGTTGCTGTTGCTTCGTTTGACACTGATTTAGCTCCACATCCGGTAAGTGTTGAAATAGTTAACAAAATTGAAAGCGAAATTAAAGTGGCCTTCTTTGTACGTGTCATTATTCGTTTCCAATCTCTTTAATTAAGTCGAAGTCGCCGCCGCCAAGTTGGCCTTGGGCACGGTAGAGCTCTAGTTTTGCACGAGTATCGGCAATATCTAAATTGCGCATGGTTAATTGACCAATGCGATCAGTTGGGCCAAAGGCAGCATCTTCGGTACGTTCCATAGATAACTTATCTGGGTGGTAGCTAAGTGCAGGGCCCGTTGTATTAATGATCGAGAAATCATCGCCACGACGTAAGCGAATAGTTACGGTGCCGGTTACGGCAGATGCCACCCAGCGAGTTAACGATTCGCGCAACATAAGTGCTTGTGGGTCAAACCAGCGACCTTCGTAGAGCAAACGACCTAAGCGACGCCCTTCGGCGTGATAGTTAGCAATGGTGTCTTCGTTGTGAATCGCACTGATTAAGCGCTCGTATGCGATAAAGAGCAGCGCCATTCCGGGTGCTTCGTAAATGCCACGACTTTTAGCCTCAATAATTCGGTTTTCAATCTGATCAGCCATACCTAAACCATGGCGACCGCCAATTGCATTAGCTTCATTCATTAGAACAACTACATCGTCGATGCGCTTGCCGTTTATTGCAACTGGACGACCTTGGGCATATTCAATGGTGACATCTTCGGAATCAATTTTTACTGCTGGATCCCAGAACTTAACGCCCATGATCGGTTGTACTAGCTCAATTGAAGAATCTAGAAGTTCGAGACTTTTTGCTTCGTGCGTTGCGCCCAAGATATTGGCATCGGTTGAATAAGCCTTTTCGGTGCTATCGCGATACGGCAAGTTATTGGCAACTAACCACTCGGACATTTCTTTACGGCCACCAAGTTCGGTAACGAAATCAGTATCTAGCCAAGGCTTATAGATTTTTAGATTCGGATTAGCGAGCAGGCCGTAGCGATAGAAGCGCTCAATGTCATTGCCTTTATAGGTCGAACCATCGCCCCAGATTGAAACTGAATCTTGCAACATTGCGCGCACCAATAGCGTGCCAGTAACTGCGCGACCAAGTGGCGTAGTGTTGAAATATTGTTTTCCGCCCGAGCGAATGTGGAAAGCTCCACAAGCAATCGCTGCTAATCCCTCTTCAACGAGCGCGGTTTTGCAATCTACTAAACGTGAAATTTCAGCGCCATACTCTTTGGCGCGATCTGGAACCGAATCAATATCTGGTTCGTCATATTGGCCAAGGTCTGCGGTGTAGGTGCAAGGCACGGCACCTTTTGCGCGCATCCAGGCAACTGCCACTGAAGTATCGAGACCGCCAGAGAATGCGATTCCGACTCGTTGGCCAACTGGAAGTGAGGCTAAGACCTTAGACATGGCCATATCCTAACTGAAGTGAATTGATCGACTCGTCTGTAATAATCGTTATGAACCTGAGATTAACCGCATGCGTTACATTTTCGCCTTACTTTGATGGCGAAGTGGCCAAAAGTTAGGTTTACTTCATGATCTCGCCCAGTGCAGCCGAAGCAAAATGGTGGCAAGAGGCCGTTATTTATCAGATCTATCCTCGCTCATTTTTTGATAGCAATGGCGATGGCGAAGGTGATTTGCCTGGCATCACACAAAAACTTCAATATGTGGCCGATCTGGGCGTGGATGCAATTTGGTTGAGTCCGTTTTATACCTCGCCAAATAAAGATGGTGGCTATGACGTTGCAGATCCGCGCGATGTTGACCCGCGCTTTGGAAATTTAGCTGACGCGAAGTTAATGATTAACAAAGCGCACCAACTTGGCTTAAAAGTTCTGGTCGATATTGTGCCTAATCATTTTTCTGCTGAACATGAATGGTTTAAAACTGCGCTAATCGCCGGCCCTGGCTCAAAGGAAAGAGCACGTTTTCATTTCCATGATGCAAAAGCTGATGGGACTCCCCCAAACAACTGGATCTCACTTTTTGGTGGGCCGGCCTGGACCCAAGTTGCCGATGGTCAGTACTACCTTCATCTCTTTGATTCTTCACAACCTGATTTAAATTGGGAAAATCCCGAAGTTGATCAGGATTTTAAAGAAACCATTTCGTTCTGGGTAAAAATGGGCGCCGATGGTTTCCGCATCGATGTCGCACACGGTTTAGTGAAAGAAAATCTTCTTAACGATCATCATGACCCAAAGGGGTTATCTGATGCGCTTCGGATTGATGTTGATATGGAAATCAGTAAGCGTGAGGCTTTGCTCGCTTCGGTTCCATTCTTTGATCGCCCTGGAGTTCATGAAATTTACCGCAATTGGCGTAAACACTTTGATTCATTCGATAAACCAATCATGGCAGTTGCCGAAGCCTGGGTTCATCCCCCAGTAAATGGAGTTGCTTATGTTCGTTCCGATGAACTGCATCAAATTTTTAACTTTGATTTGTTAATTGCACCATTTGAAGCGAAAACTTTGTACAGATTAATCGATAACACAATTGAGATGCTTAAAGATGTTGGCGCTTATCCAACTTGGGCAATTAGTAATCATGATTCACCTCGTGTTGCATCACGACTTGGTACTGAAGAAGCTCGTGCTTTGGCGCTATTCCTATTCGCGCTACCTGGCTCGTGTTACGTTTACAATGGCCAAGAGCTAGGTCTGCCCGATGCCGATTTAGCTGATTCCGATCGTCAAGATCCCTCATTTCTTCGCACCAATGGTGAGACCAAAGGTCGCGATGGCGCTCGAGTGCCAATGCCTTGGTCTGGGCAAGAAAGCCCGTTTGGATTCTCGGCCGGAAAACCATGGCTGCCACTACCGGCATCCTGGAAGAATTTAACTGTTGAATCTCAAATAAACGATAAGGAAAGTTCGCTATCGCTATACAAGAGAGCACTTTCCCAGCGAGCCAAACTTCTAGACACCAATGAGCTAACTTGGGATATCAGCAGAATCGAGCAGGGAGTTCTGGGCTTTACTCGTGGCGGAATTCAGGTTTACCTAAATACCGGTGATAAACCGGTTGCACTTAAAGCAAGTGAATTAATTCTTGCCTCCGACGGGGCACAAACCTGTGAAAATGGTGAGTTGGAACTCAAAAGCGGGCGCGCCGTATGGCTGGCGTTAGAGGAATTCTAAGTAATCTGTAAGGTTGCGCCATGGAATCGACTTCAACTTGGCTAATAACTATTGGCATTCTTGCAGCAGTAATTGCGTTCGACTTAATTTTGGCAATCTTACGTCGAAATAAAGAGACCAGCATGCGTGAGGCTGCAATCTGGACAGTTGTTTATGTGTCAGCTGCGATTGCCTTTGGTTACTTCATGCCTAACTGGACTCCCGGTGAAACTGCTCAGAAGGAATTTTTCGCGGGCTGGCTTACCGAGTACGCCCTTTCTGTTGACAATATTTTCGTTTTTGTAATTATTTTGAGTCGCCTACAAATTGATAAGACCAAACAACAGTTAGTGCTTCTACTAGGAATTATCATTGCGTTAGTTTTGCGTGGCATCTTTATCGCCGCCGGCACTGCGATCATTACTCGTTTTTCCAGTGCTTTCTTCATTTTTGGTGCTTTCTTGATTTACACCGCTTATAGATTGTTGATCGAAAAAGAAGATGATGAAGTAACCCCGGATGACAGCAAGATCGTGAAAATGTTGCGGGCAAGGGGTGCCTCAACTTTTACAATTGCGCTGCTGACTCTTGGCGTAACTGACTTGGTTTTCGCACTTGATTCAATTCCGGCTATTTTCGGAATTACCAAAGATCCATACATTGTCGTTACTGCGAATATTTTTGCGTTAATGGGTCTGCGTCAGCTTTATTTCCTATTACAAGGGCTGCTCAAGAGATTAGTATTTCTCTCAAAAGGTCTTTCAATTATCTTGGCATTTATCGGTGTTAAAATGTTCTTTGAAGCTTTCCACGGGATTGGAATTCACGAGATTGCCGGCATTGAAGTACCTCACGTATCGATCGAGTTCAGTCTCGGCGTGATTGTCGGAACCTTGTTAATAACTGCCGTAGCAAGTCTTACTGCTACTCGTAAAGACGGCTCAGAGATTATTTAAATCTACTGCGCGATCACGCAAAGTGTCATGGCCGTGCTCTTTAGCTCGCTCATGGGCTTTACGGATTTGTAGTTCAAAGCTAGCAATAGCTTTATCGAATGCTGCTACGCCATTAAATTCGGCAGCCTCGGCACGTAATAACGGACCTGCTCCACGTGAAGTGATTACTACTTTGTGATCGTGTTTGCCTTGGCTAGGGTTTTTCTCTTCAATTACTTCAACTTCGACGCGATCAATTTTTACATTAAATCTTGTTAACGCTTTAAGTTTCTCATGGACAATTCCTTTGAAATCTTCGGCAACCTGGGCATTTCTCAAATGAATGATTATTTCCATGTCTCTACTGTGGCACTAAGTAGTGCGCAATGGAAGTACTAAAGCGGTAATACGAATGTGGTGAGCGTTAGCCCTAGTGCCAGTGCGATTGACTTTGCCAAAATTGTTAGGGCAGTCTTGCGATCTGCTTTCTTGGCAATTGGATCTGAAACTCGCGAAATCTGACCAAGCGAACCAAAATTAAAGGTTCCTAAAAATCCGTACGCTAAGCAAAATTTCTTACGGGATTGAATAAATCCGATTGCAAAAACCATTAGTGGAATGAATAGTGAAAAGCGAGCGCTTCGAGCGGCATCGGTACTAATTAGCCCAACTAACGATGTCACTGAGATTACTGCGCCAGCTAGTGCGACAACTTGGCGGCGGCGAATTTCGCCTTTGCCAATATTGCAGCTGCCCGGAATATATTCCTGGCTCAATTAAGCTTCTTCTAATTCTTCTTCATCGATCCAAGCATCAACTTGCGTCTCATCTTGCTTATCTACCCAAGAGAGAAATGACCCGATGGCGCGAAAAGCCAATAGAGCTACGCCAACTACCCCGACGAATCGCTTAATTGCTTTTAACATAAGTCAAAAATACTCCTATAACTTAAATTTTGTCTAATGAAGCCATGATGTCATCCCACAAATCATCGACATTTTCACAGCCAACTGAGAATCGGATCAAGGATTCTGAAATCTTGTGGCTCTCAGTTGCCCAACGGCGGCGGCGTTCCCACATAGATTCAATGCCACCGAGGCTTGTTGTGTTGGTAATTACTTTTGAGCTCTGCGTAACTAGATCTGTACCAGCGGCATCGCAAGTTAATTCAAATGAAATCATGCCGCCGAAGCCTGGGTAACGCACTTTGCTCACCTTGGCATGGCCGGCCAAGCGCTTTGCAAGTTCTTTGGCGTTGGCTTCAGCGGCTCTGAAGCGAAGCGGGAATGTGCGAATTCCACGAAGTGCCAACCAAACTTCAAAGGGGCCGGGAATCGCGCCACTTAACTTACGAACATCGCCTAGGCGCTTTAGGAGAGCTGGATCATTGGTGGAAACTGAACCCAAAATTATGTCACTGTGCCCAGCAAAGTATTTAGTTACAGAATGCATAACAAAATCTGCGCCGTATTCAAGTGGCTTCTGCGTTAATGGTGTGGCCAAAGTGTTATCGACTGCAACCCCAATGCCTAATTTCTTTGCTCCTTCAATAATTGCTTTTAAGTCAACAACTTCAAGCGCAGGATTTGTGGGATTCTCCAGCCAAATAAGTGCGGCGCTTTTTGCCGCCTCTAATACGGCAGCCGTATTTGTGGCATCAACAAAGCGAACTTCAAGTCGACCACTTTCGTGATAACCCTTTAGAAGCGCAGCAATGCCTTGATAACCTTCATCGGAAAGAACAACAGGTGCGCCGATTGGCAATAAATTAAAAATCGCACTTGCCGCAGCTTGGCCTGAAGCGAAAACTAAAGTCTCGCCACCTTCAAGTGCACTGATTGCACTTTCTAGCGATGTCCAAGTTTCATTTCCGTAGCGACCATAACCAATTGGGCCACCGGCATGAAAAGTTGAGTTCAGCGCAATCGGAGTATTAAGTTCGCCATCTGGCTCAGGAACTGGCCGACCCGCACTTATTGCAAGTGTCTCTGGCTTTAACTTTTTATCAGAACTCATAGCTGAAAGCCTATTACTTTTTTACTTTCCAAGAACGGCCATTGCCGCATTATGACCAGGGATTCCGCTCACTCCCCCGCCACGTTGCGCACCTGCGCCACAAATAAAGATTCGCGGATCATCGGTCTCGACGCCCCAGCGCCGAGTATCGCCATCTTCGCGGAATGGGAAAGTTAGATCGCTATGGAAGATATTTCCACGGGGCAATGAGATTGCTTCTTCTAAATCCAACGGGCTCTTGGCTTCGATACAAGGAGAGCCATCGCTATTGCGCGCAATAATTTCAGAGACTGGGTCGACTAGATACTTATCTAGTTCAGCGATGAAACCTGCCAAAGCAGTAGCCCTGGTGGCCTCATTATTGGCATCGAAAAGTTCAGCTGGTGTGTGCAAGCCAAAAAGAGTCAGAGTTTGATAGCCAGCTGCTTGTAACTCAGGGCTCAAAATTGAGGGGTCAGACAGAGTGTGGCAATACATTTCAGATGGGAAACATGAAGGTAACTTGCCCGCTTTACTCTCTTGATACGAAGTTTCGAGTTGAGAAAATTTCTCGCTGATATGGAAAGTTCCGGCAAAGGCTAACTCAGGTGAAATGCCACTTTTTAATCTAGGCATTTTCTTTAGCAACATATTAACTTTAAATTGCGCACCTGACAGACTTGCCGGTTTAGGTTTGTTGCGAAGCTCTGCAAGTACTTGTGGTGCTGCATTAGCTAGTAGATGACTGGCTACAAATTGGTCACCATTAGCAACAGTTGCGGTAACCGAATCTGAGTTACTGGAAATAGCGGTGACTTTGGAATTTGTTCGGATCTCCACACCAGCTGCGCGAGCAACCCGCTCTAGTTCTATAACTAGTGCGCCCATTCCGCCTTTCGGAACTTTCCATTCGCCGGTGCCGTTTCCAATCAAGTGATAGAGAAAACAGATATTTGCTAGCAAGTCATCGGCCGATGCGTGAGTACCAATTAAGGCATCGGTTAAGACAACCCCTTTAACCAGATCACTTTTGAATCGAGTGCTAATGATCTGGCCAATTGGCGTTTCAATTAAATAATCCCAGATATCTGGCAAATCAATTGCTGCCTTTAGTTCGCTGCGACTTTTCAAAGGTTGCAACATGTATGGCGCAATACGTTCGGCGAACATTGCTACTTCACCATAGAACTGCTGCCAAGCTACTGCATCTTCAACACCATCTGGAATCGAGGCGAATGAATCAGCAGTGGCTTGATCCCATTGGCGTGAAATATAAAGCCCAGCACCATTTAAATCAGGGGTGTATGACGAAACTGTGCGAGGAACGGTTACAAAATTAAGTCCTAAGTCGCTAACAATTTGATCAGGTAATAACGCCACTAAATACGAATAGCGTGACAAGTGCGCATCAAATTCTGGGAAAGCTCTGACGCTAGCTGTCGCGCCACCGATTTCATCATTTGCTTCGAGAATAACTACTGATTTACCCGCTTTCGCTAAGTAAGTTGCCGCTACTAAACCGTTGTGGCCACCGCCAATGATCACAACATCTTTAGTAACTGTGGTCATGCTTAGGCCTCAAGTCGTTTTGTAGAATTACGTACCACTAGCGTAGTTGGTAGAACTAGCGAAGGCACTTCAGCCGTTGGTTTACGTAAGCGTTCCATGATTGACCAAGCAGCCATCTCGCCCATTAACTGCACTGGTTGCTCGATCGTGGTTAAGTCAGAATATTCCGCCATCTCATGACCATCAAAACCAATAATCGAAATGTCATCAGGGACACTTAAGCCGTGACGTCGGGCAGCTTGCATTGCACCGAATGCCATTTCATCGGACTCGCAGAAAATAGCAGTTGGTCGATTTGGTCTGGCTAATAAATCATCCATAGCGCGTGAGGCAGTATTCATGGTGAAGTCACCATGAACTTCGCGCGAAGGTATCCATTCCAAACCATTCTCGGCTAGTACTTGCAAGAAGCCACGACGACGATCTTGTGGCACTGAAAAATTAAATGGGTCATCGGGGCGACCAGACATTAAACCAATCTGTTTGTGCCCTTGATTAACTAAGTGTTGGGTTGCGGTGCGAGCACCGGCTACATCGTCAATTTTGATACTGGCGCAATCTTTATGCGCCATGCCAACCAGCGCAATTGGAATTCCCAAACTCAACATTGAGGCAAATTCTTCTTCGGTTGGCGGCAAACTAATCACGATTAGCGCATCAACACGTCCCTTTAGCAATTGATGCTGGAATAACCGTTCGCGCCCTTTCATCTGGCTAAAGTTATAAAGCAGAAGATCTAGGCCAGCTTCACGAAGCGCTTGTTCGGCGCCATTGATAACTTGGGCAAAATACCAACGCGAAATATATGGAGCCACTACGCCGACGCTGTTGGTGCGACCAGGTCGGATCCGATCGCCGTCACCGGTTAATGAGTAATTCAATTTCGCAGCAGCGGCCTCAATTTTGGCTCGCGTTTGCGGATTTACATGTTCGAGACCTCGAAGTGCGCGCGAAACTGTTGCAGTTGAAACTCCAGCTTCTGCCGCGACTTCCTTAATGCCTGCCATTTTTGCCCCTAGTCTTATAAATCTTTCTGCAAGAGACTGTAATTCTCTGCAACAACTGAAAAACTAGGCCGAAAATCCCAAAAAAGCAATAGATTTCTGAGGATTAGGGTTACCTTTGAGGCGTGAGCAATCAAATACAGACCTTAATTCAAGTAGAGCTCGAAGATCGCAACCGTTTAACGGCATTTTTTCGACTAATAATCGTGTTGCCGGTTGCGCTCTATTTCAGTGCATTTGCTGTCGAATCCATAGCCAGTGATAACTGGAGTTATAGCTTGGGTGGCCTGATTATTGTGCCGACTTTATTGGCTCTGGTCTTTCGTGGAATCTACCCAAGTTATGCGCTCTCATTTAATCATGCCTTGATCTCGCTCGAAACTCGCATTAACGCATTTGTATTGCTGCTAACTGATGACTATCCGTCGATTGAAGAAAATGACATTGTTAAAATTACTTTCCCTGAAGTTGGAAATGGTTGGCAACTAAGTCGAGTAAAGCCACTCTTCAAGTGGATCTTGGCTATTCCGCTTTATGTAATGGGAATTATTTATTTAATCTATGGTCTTTTCTTGACTCTCCTCGCTTGGTTCTCGATCTTGTTCAGCGGCAAGTATCCAGTTTGGTGTGCTGATGCAATGGTCGGAATTTTGGCTTTCTATAATCGCGTTTATGGTTACGCCTTTATTTTGGTAACTGACGAATACCCATCTTTCTCCCTTTAATCTATGGCGGTCCACTCTGCGCAAAAGATGCGACGTATTGTCGCTGAAGTTTCAGAGCTGGATCGCAAATTTGCGCCACTAATAGCTCGTCGCCCCCTTTGCACAATAGGTCGAAGCGCTCCCACCGAGACTCATTTTGAATCTTTGGTTAGTTCAGTTATCTCTCAACAATTAGCGGTAAAAGCTGCCGAGACAATTCATGGGCGCTTGGTTGATCTTTGCAAAGGGACAATTAACGCCAAAAAGATAATCAAACTAGATGATCTTGTGCTTCGAGAGATAGGTGTCTCTGGTGCAAAAGCTCGCACAATAAAGGGCCTAGCTGGTGCGGTTGTTGATAAATCAATTCCCATAGATACCATCGATGAAATTCATGATGATCAAGAAATTTATGACAAGTTAACTTCGCTATGGGGCATTGGGCGCTGGACAGTTGAGATGTTTATGATGTTTCAGCTAGGACGTTTAAATGTCTGGCCCACCGGAGATTTAGCAGTGCGTCGGGGTTGGGACATGATCCATAACAATATAGAAGAAACCTTGGCTAAAGCTTTAGATCTAAAGGGTGAAAAATTGCATCCATACCGAAGTGTTGTTGCCTGGTATTGCTATCAAGCAGTTCATGAAAGCCGCGGACTGGAGTACTAAATATCTTCCAGGATCAATGAAACTGAGTTGATGCACCAACGTTGATCAGTTGGTACGTCGTAGCCTTCGCCTTCGAAAACATGTCCTAAATGTGAGCCGCAAGCCGCACAACGCACCTCGGTACGAACTCGTGGAGCTAACGAACGATCTTCAATAAGCTCCACTGCATCATCGGCAGCAGGTGCGTAAAAAGATGGCCAACCGCAACCAGAATGAAATTTAGTTTCGCTGCGGAAAAGTTCGGCAGCACAAGCTTTGCATTTATATACGCCAACTTTGTCAGTGTCGGTGTATTCACCAGTAAATGGTCGCTCAGTTGCAGCATTACGCAAAACCTCGTAAGAAAGTGGATCTAATTTTTCTTTTAGCTCTGCTTCATTTATTTTTACTGGATAATTATTTTCGCTCATTAGAGAACTACTCCAACCGGAAATGCAACGCCAGTACTCGAATGACAGTCATAGCCATTTGGATTCTTCTGTAAATACTTCTGGTGGTATTCCTCAGCTAAGAAATACTCAACGCCATCGGCGATTAGAATTTCAGTGACAATTGGATCTAGGCCTGCCTTGCTTAAAACTTCTTGGTAGAGATCGCGAGACTTCATGGCCTGAGTTAATTGTTCAGGTGTAGTTGCATAGATCGAACTGCGATATTGAGTTCCGATATCGCCACCTTGTTGATTCAGTGAAGTTGGATCATGCATAGTCCAAAACTCTTCGAGCAAGCGCTGATATGAAACCTGCTCATCATCAAAGCGAACGTGCACCATTTCGGCATGGCCAGTCACGCCAGTGCAGACTTGCTCATAACTTGGGTTAGGGCGAGTGCCGCCCATGTAGCCAACGCTGGTTTCTAAAACTCCGGTTAACTGCCAGAAGCGGCGTTCTGCGCCCCAAAAACAGCCGGTTGCAAAGTATGCGCTCTGATTCATGGCGATATTCTGGCAGTAAGCTCTCAAAATTGTCATGCGAGATCAAGTGCGATGAATATTTCCCAGCAATAATTAACATCTGCGCTACTGATAACCTTGCCATTGCGCCCCCGTAGCTCAGGGGATAGAGCACCGCCCTCCGGAGGCGGGTGCACAGGTTCGAATCCTGTCGGGGGCACTAGCAATTGATCAAAAATTTATTGTGAGCGAGATAAATCACCAGTAATCGGGAAATCCCCTGCGATATGTCCTTGTAATCAGGGTGCTGGCACGGGAGAATAAGCACATTACGACATCAAGATCGTAGCAAGAACAAATTACTTAATTGGTGCAGAACTGGCTTCTGTACGCGAGATTTCAGGGATGGGTGGTGTTCTCATGGATTGGCGTCATCAATCCGCTTGCCGCGATGAAGATCCAGAGCTTTTCTTTCCAGTCGGAAATACTGGCCCAGCTATAACCCAGATTGAGGAAGCAAAAAAGGTTTGTAACCGCTGCATTGTTAAGGATGCCTGCTTGGCTTGGGCTCTTGAGAGCGGACAAGATGCTGGGGTTTGGGGCGGTTTATCTGAAGATGAACGTCGCGCACTTAAGCGTCGCGCAGCACGTAATCGTGCCCGTCTGCAAGAACAGCAAAACCAGTTCTAAAGCGGGAACTCCAAGGTTGCTTGGGTTCCAGACTCCCCCGAAGTTAATTTAATTTGGCCGCGTAACTCGTTTTCGGTCAAAGTTCTTACAATTTGTAACCCAAGATTAGATGAGTTAACTAAATCAAAATCAGCAGGTAATCCAGCACCATCATCATTAACTGTGACTTTGGCTTTACTTTCAAAACGTTCACAGTGAATCACTAGATTGCTTCCTCGTTCGGCTAGCCCATGTTCAAGGGCGTTGTGAATTAGCTCGGTGACGATAAGAGCAAGTGGCGTGGCGATATGCGGATCAATTTCAGCTAGTGAACCACTTCGTCTGATGTTGATCTCGCTCATGCGAGGGCTTAAGTCGGCTGCATGAATTACCAGATTATCTAATACTTGATCGAAGGCCACTTTGGCATCGGCGCTATTTGAAAGTGTTTCGTGAACAAGTGCGATCGAAGCGATGCGGCGAACGGCTTCTTCAAGAGCTGCACTCGCTTGTGGCTCTTCAATACGGCGAGCTTGTAATCGCAAAAGCGCTGAAACTGTCTGTAAATTATTCTTCACGCGGTGATGAACTTCGCGAATCGTGGCATCTTTAGTTACTAGCTCGCGTTCGCGACGACGTAACTCAGTCACATTGTGGAGCAGAACAATTGCGCCAATCCGATCGCCACCTTGCAATAAAGGCATCACCATTAAATCAATTGTTGCTCCTTGATTTTCAATTTCAGCGCGACGTAAAGATTTTCCGCTCAGCGAACTACTTATTCCCTCATGATGTGATTCATTTCGTTGCATAGATACTTGCGAAGCAACTTCGCCTAAGTTAAAGCTCTCTAAGTCGTTACCCCAACCCATTCGGTTGAAAGCAGATCTGGCATTAGGGCTGGCATAAGTAATTACGCCATTTAAATCAAGCCGGATAAGACCATCCCCCACACGAGCAGATGGGTCAAAAATTGAGGATGCATCTTGATACGGATACGTACCTTCGACGACCATTCGGTAAAGATTGTTAGCGATCTCGCGATAGTTAAGTTCTAATCGGCTTGGCGAGCGCATTAACTCAGCATTTCGGTGACGCGATATGACCGCAATTACTTGACCTTCATAAATTACTGGAATCGTCTCTTCTTTAATGAGTAAATCACCAATTAACTCAGGTTCAGAATCTCGCACAATATCGGCGCTCGAAAGCGCTTCATCTAAACGTGGTCGCTCGCCCCACGTTACTTCGGAGCCAATTAAGTCATTGGCGAATACTGTTGCCGAAGTGGTTGGGCGAATATGCGCGATTGCCACGTATCCGGTTGGCCAAGAAGTTGCATCTGTGCGAAGTGGAACCCAGAGAACTAAGTCTGCAAAGGAAAGATCTGTGAGAATCTGCCAGTCGGCGATTAACTCCTGCAATCGATATATCTGCGAAGCGGTTAACGTGCTTCGTCCCTTAAGCAGAGTTTCAATCCGATTCACTCAGGAAACCTGCCAACTAGGTAGGTGAACTGCGATCTCTTGCGCCGCATACCAAGTTAGTTCGCCATCATCAGCACTAGCATCTCCGACAAATAAGCAATCGGCCTGGCTAAATTTAATTGGTGAAGTTAGATTTACTTCGACCTCTGACTCTTGCCCAATCTGTGAATCCTCTAAATCTACTGCGAGGGCAAATGAGAACTTGGCAGAATCGCCTTGGTATGAAATTGAATCTTCAGCTGCCAATAGCGAGAGAATGTATTCGGCCTCTTCTTCGCCAAGATCTGCATTAGCGCTTTTGAATTGGGCAGTTGGAACAAAGGCGGTATCAATTGAGATTTCGCCATCACTTAATAGTTCAGCTAACTCATCTGGAGTTAAGGCTAAGTATCCGCGCATGGGCTAACTCTATTGGAATAGTTGCTGCATCCTCAAAACTAGATCTCGCTAGCAATCTTGAAAATCGCCTTTCGCAACATCGATTTTGGGCTAGCTTCGCTAAGCGAGGAATAACTGGTGGTCGCGGCTGCCACAGCTCGATTATCTCTAGGTAGCGTCAAGCGATTAATCGGATTCAATTGATCTATCTGTTCCGCTAACTCATGGGCTCCTTGATCGTTTCGGCGACGAGGAACTTCTAGATTGGCTACGAATTGCAATTTAGCCTTGATCTTATTCTTAGTTAACTCTTTTATTACCCTCGCCAATCTAAAACGGCCAACCTCATCTGGTCTGGAATTTACCCAGATCTCATCACAGTTATCAGTACTCCAGATTAAGCATTGTGAAGTCCAACGGCGATCAGTTAATTTAATTGCTAAGTTAGAAATTGAACCTAAATCAATAATAATGAGATCAAAATTTGCGTAAGCGCTAGTCATAAATTTTGCAAAGGTGGAGCTTTTGGCTTCAGTTAATTCATATGCCCAGAGTAGTTGTGAGATTAGCCTTGGATTTTGATCTGCTCGTAGATTACGTAACTCCAGAGCAATCGAAATAGTTGGCTCAAACGAATTACCATCAATCAGCAGTGTTCGTTTCTCCAGCAAACTCGATTCCATGGCCAGGTTGATAGCTAAAGTTGTAGCACCCGTGGCAGTGCCGGCAGAGCCGATTGCTATGACTTTTGCGCCAGCTAGATTTGTTCCTCTGTGAGTTGAAATAAGTGGTTCGCGAAACTCCCGGCGTAGTACAGACCGAATTTGAGAAACCAGTTCGGCGGGATCTGTGGGCCGAGGCGAAAGAAAAGCAAAACTAGCTAATTCAGATTCAGTACCGTAACCAATTAGATGACGAACCTGAGTTCGCAGTTCTGTAACGGTGTCATCGCTAAACCCTGGTAGATCAGGGGCGTAAATCAAGATCGAATTCTTTGCGACCTCTGGATTCTGGGTAATGAATGCGTGCAAAGCGGCAATGTCTACCGCTCTGGCCACGATGTCCCAACCTTGCGAATGCAGGTTGCTCGATACAAAGCCTTCGAAACTACTATCTGAGATAGCTGTAATTATTGTGTGATTACTGCTTTCAGCCATTTAGTTTCACCACAACTAGTCGGCCATAGGTGGTAGCCCTAAGCACATCTGAAATTTCTTCGCGCCCTATTGCAATCGTGATTGCTGCCTCTGACCCAAAGTTTGAACTCTTGCGCTCGATTGAACCTAAATAGATATCGCCAAGAACTAATTCTGGTTCAGATGGAAATGCACCTAGCTCAGCATCTTCCAGAAGATAAATGCTTATGCGATCCCCCGCCAATACTGACGCTGGCAAATCAATTGCTCGAATGTTCAGAGACACTTCAGCGCTATTTATTGCTTCATTCTGTGAGCTAATTGATTGAGTTGCAATCAAGGAAGTTCGCTGGATTCTATTTATAACAATGCTGCCAATGGGATTAATGCCGGCCGAGACATAGTTATTAGAGATGGCCGAAATGTTGACTTGAACTTTTGAGATATCAGTGGCAGCAATTTGCTGGCCGGGAGTGAGTTCACGATTTGCAATCCAGAAACTTTGCTTCTGATTTGAAAGCACGGAAATCAACACGCTAGAGAGAATCGATGCAACCAGTAGCGATGCGGCTATTAGCACTCGAGTTTGAATTTTGGATTTTTTAGTAGACATGAAAGGCATCTAACGATGTCAACGGACAATTTAAATTTAGCTATCCACAGTCATCCTTTCGGATGAGGCCCAGTAGTCCTTTTGAATGATTTATGGTGGCTGGCCAGCGGAAATTCTCTACCCATGACTACTATCGATTTATCCGTTGAGCCAATTTTCCAAACCATTACTTTTTCGCCAATCTCCAGTAACCAAGATGAGATCCCAGGTCATCCAGTATTAGACCTCTTTCGCTCCCCCATTCCTGCGCAAGCTCCACAAAAAGCGAAGTTGTATCTAATTCCGACTACACATGGAGATGAATATGATCCGGACTTTGCACCAATGCCAACTTCTGCCAGCGAACTGCCTGAAATAAGCTGTTGGGCTTTGAAATACGGTGTTAGCGCTCTTGAGATTTGGGCTGGCAAACGTCCAGCCGCTCAATTAACCAGATGGACTCATAGAAATATTTTTGCCAAGTTAGTTGCAGATACTGGCTCAGTCAAAGAGATTGGACGAATTAGAAAACTGCATGTGAATCAGCCCTTAGATGGGATTGCAGAATCCGTATTAACTGTTAGATACGGCGACCGTTTGCGTTCTTTGGTTATGCGCTTTGAAGGCATCGATCAGAAATGGTTATGTACAGAACTATTTCTGATTTAGTTCAAATTATAAATAATTAAGCGCCGCCGTGGCAACGCTTGTACTTCTTCCCAGAACCGCATGGGCAGGGCGCATTTCGCGAAACATCGTTCTTAGTGACATTGCCGTTTTCATCAGATGCGCTGTATTGCAACCCAATTGGCGAAACTGGCTTAGCCTCAATGCCCTTTGCTTGGACTTCGGATGATTCAACAGTTACTTCAACGTTAAATAGGAAGCCAGCGATTTCTTCTTTAATTGCATCCATCATTGCGGCAAAGAGCTCGTAACCCTCGCGCTGGTATTCAACTAGCGGATCACGTTGGGCCATCGCACGAAGACCAATACCTTCTTGGAGGTAATCCATCTCGTAGAGATGTTCGCGCCATTTGCGGTCTAGAACTGAAAGCAAAACCTTACGTTCAAGTTCGCGAGTAACTTCAGAACTCAACGCACTTTCACGATCTGCATATGCCTTCGCTAAATCATCTAGAACTCGATGCTTTAGCAGTTCGACATCTAGCCCCACGCGGCCACCAAGTTCGGCATCTAAATCAGCTGGTGTGAACGAGATTGGATAGATGACTTTGAGGTGAGTCCAAAGCGTCTCGAGATCCCACTCTTCGGAATAGCCATCGGCAGTTGCTGCATCGACATAAGCTGCCAATGTGTCTTGCATAAACTCGATGACTTGATCTTTAAGGTCTTTTCCTTCAAGAACTAAGCGACGCTCACCATAAATAACTTCGCGTTGGCGGTTCATAACGTCGTCATACTTCAAAACATTCTTTCGAATTTCAAAGTTCTGCGCCTCAACTTGGGTCTGAGCTGAACGAATCGCGTTGCTAACCATCTTTGATTCGATTGGTTCATCTTCAGGAATTCCAGCAGCCGATAACACACGCTCTACGATTCCAGAATTGAAGCGACGCATTAAGTCATCTTGCAGTGAAAGATAGAAACGAGATTCACCAGGATCGCCTTGGCGACCTGAGCGACCACGCAACTGGTTATCAATACGTCGAGATTCGTGGCGTTCGGTACCAAGAACATAAAGGCCACCTAGAGCGATAACTTCGTCGTGCTCTTTCGCTACTGCTGCCTTTTGGCGAGCGATTTCAGCTGGCCAAGCCGCTTCGTATTCGACCGCATTATCTACCGGTGAAATTCCGCGACGTTGTAATTCGAAATCTGCCATAAATTCTGGATTGCCACCAAGCATGATGTCGGTACCGCGACCTGCCATGTTGGTAGCAACAGTTACAGCGCCTTTAATACCTGCACGAGCAATAATTGCGGCTTCGCGTTCGTGGTGCTTGGCATTTAGAACTTCGTGAGCAACGCCAGACTTGCGCAGGATCGCAGAAAGTTCCTCAGATTTTTCAACGCTGACAGTTCCAACCAAAACTGGCTGACCTTTGCGATGACGTTCCACAATGTCTTTAGCGACCGCGTTAAATTTGCCGAGTTCGGACTTATAAACCAAGTCTGGTTGATCAATTCGGACCATGCCTCGGTTAGTTGGAATTGGCACAACACCTAGCTTGTAAATCTGTTGAAATTCGGCCGCCTCGGTCATTGCAGTACCGGTCATGCCGGAAATAGTTTTATAGAGGCGGAAATAGTTCTGCAAAGTAATGGTCGCCAAGGTCTGGTTTTCATCCTTGATTTCAATGCGTTCTTTCGCTTCAAGGGCTTGGTGCAGGCCTTCGCTGTAGCGACGACCAGCCAACATACGGCCAGTGTGCTCATCAACAATTAAAAGTTCGCCATTCATTACTACATAATCCTTGTCGCGCTTGAACAGCTCTTTTGCGCGTACGGCATTATTTAAGTAACCAATCATCGGCGTATTTACAGCTTCGTAAAGGTTCTCAATCTGCAGCATTTGTTCTACACGAGTTACGCCTTCTTCAAGGATTCCTACAGTTTTCTTCTTCTCGTCAATCTCGTAGTGGACATCGCGTTCTAGTTTTAAAACCAGATTTGCAAACTCGACATACCACTTAGTTGCTTTATCAGCGGGCCCCGAAATAATCAGCGGAGTACGAGCTTCATCAATTAAAATTGAGTCAACTTCATCAACTACGGCAAAGAAATAGTCGCGTTGCACGCAATCATCAAGCGACCAAGCCATATTGTCGCGCAGGTAATCAAAACCAAATTCATTATTAGTGCCATAAGTAATGTCGCAGTTATATGCATCGCGACGTTCAGCTGGAGTCATGTTATTTAGAATGACACCGACAGTAAGTCCAAGGAAACGGTGGATGCGGCCCATCCATTCGCTATCGCGCTCGGCCAGATAATCGTTAACAGTTACAACGTGCACACCTTTGCCAGCAATTGCATTTAGATACGAAGGCAGAGTTGCAACCAGAGTCTTTCCTTCACCGGTACGCATTTCGGCGATATTTCCTAAGTGCATTGCTGCCCCACCCATTAACTGCACGTCATAGTGACGTTGGCCTAGGGTGCGCTTTGCCGCTTCACGGACTGTGGCAAATGCTTCGGGCAATAAATCATCAAGGGACTCGCCTTTGGCATAACGAGCTTTAAATTCCGCAGTCTTCGCGCGCAGATCTTCATCAGATAGCGCGACTATGGCAGGTTCAAAGGAATTAACTTTGACTACGGTCTTGCTCAACTCTTTTAGGATGCGACCTTCGCCGGCACGCATAATCCGATCGAGAATTGCAGGCATTTAGCCACCCTGACCTTTCAAAGTTACTTTGCTGACATCTTCGGCTTCTTAAAAACCGGTGCCAACTTGCGAGATAACTCCCCAATCTTAGGGGTTAGTCACGCCTGCGTAGCGCCACGCAAGCCGTAGCGGCCGCCTGCACCTTAAATCCGCCCCTGGTTAAGGCACGGTTTGCCTCACCAATAGTGGCTCCGGTTGTGACTAGATCATCCAAAATAACCACATTCTCACCCGAATAAATCCCTCGGAACTGAGGTTTTATTGAGAGCGCCATGGCCAAATTCTGGCGACGGTTAGAAATATTCAATTTACTTTGATCCCGGATATTTCTTTGATGCTCTAGTAAGGGTAAAACTGCGACGCCGAAATCCTTGGCAACTGTAATTGCCATTTCATTTATAAAGTCCCTCCCACGGCGCCGGTTAGAGGCGGCGCTAGATGGAATCGGCACCAGAGCGCAATTGGGATATCTTTTAAATAGCTCGTGGATAGAAACTTTTATCGCATTGCGAACCAATTGATCTGCGGATTTAACACCTTGTTCTTTTGCGGCTAACAATATATTTTTTGCAATCGGTGAATATGGAATCGCAGAGTAGACAGCTAAGTTATTGATACGACTCTGGTAGAGATGCGGATTCCATTGCTGACGACATTGCGAGCAGATTGAATAGCCAAGTTCGCGACAACCAAAACATCTAGTCGGAAAAAGAAGATACTTTAAATCTGAGAAAATCCGCATTGGCGAAGATTAAACTTGGCTGGCTAGAGTTTGCGTTACCCGATATTAGGTGTGGTTAACCCTTTAATGAAATTAATCTTGAGTTCAGCTGATCGCCTGCACGTCTAGGTAGATAGAGAACAAAGTGTGCCCCTTTGCCGAGTTCACCCCAGGCTTCGAGTTCACCATTGTGCAGACGCGCATCTTCAAGGGCAATTGATAATCCCAAGCCTGTTCCGCCTCGAGTTCGGGCGCGAGAAGGATCTGCTCGCCAGAATCGATCAAATACTCGATTGAGTAGCCTTGGCTCAATACCGACTCCGTAATCACGAACCCCAATAGCAACGTCTTCAGGCGAGGCCATCAAGCGCACCTCAACCGACTTGCCTTCAGCGTGATCAATTGCGTTACTCAATAGATTTCGAATTACACGTTCTACTCGGCGAATATCACCATTAATGAATACTGAATCACGTGGGCGATTTAGATTTATTTCGATGCCATTTTCTTTTGCGACTAGCGAAAGATCTGAAATACAACGTTCGAGAGAGCCACAGATATCGAACTCAACTGCTTCCAGAACGGCCACTTCGGCATCAAATCGACTAATCTCAAGCAAGTCTTCTAATAAACGTTCAAAACGATCAATCTGTCCGATTAGTAGTTCAGAGCTGCGAGCAATTACTGGATCAAATCCTTCACGGGCATTATGAATAACTTCAGATGCCATCCGCAGAGTTGTTAGCGGTGTGCGTAGCTCATGTGAAACATCTGACACGAATCGCTGCTGTACTCGGGATAAATTCTCCAGCCGGGCAATCTGTTTCTCAAGTGATTCAGCCATCGCATTGAAAGCATTTCCTAGGCTGGCAATTTCATCATTGCTCTTTACTTGCATGCGCTGGCTGAAGTCGCCATCAGTAAACTGCTGTGATACCCGAACTGCATCACGAACGGGTTTCACAACTTGTCTAACTACAATCCAAATAATAAGCGCAATGAGAATAATTAGAGCTAAGCCCGTTAAATAAAGCGAATTACTAATTAGCGCCAATGTTGCAGCTTGATCTGCCAAGCTGAAAAGAACATACATCTCGTAATCGCCATCATTCGGGATACTTATTCGTTGCCCTACCGCATAACCGCTCACTGAATTAGCGCCGGCATATTTGATTCGCACGTAAGCAGATTCTAAGTTCTCGGAATTTCGAACTTTATTGCGTAAATATTCGGGGATCGAGGTATTTGAAACCAAATTTGAACTAATCTCATAGTTATCTTTGCCAATTGCAGTTCCGGGTACCTTCAAAATTACTACTTCTCGACCGCTCTCATTGGATCCAACTGTCGTGGCAGATGTAATCACTGAACTAAAAATGCTGCGAACTGAGTCGGTTGGATCTCCGGAAGCAATAGCTAAGCGATATTGAGCGCTAAAGATGGTGGAACGAGCTTCAATAACTGCCGTATCTACATTTACTTGCTTGATACCAGTTGAAAGCCTGGAGTAGAGCGTTGAACCAGTTATTGAGATTACAACCAGCGATAGAAAGATAGTTGAAAGAACAACTCGTAGCGCTAAAGAGTGCGCTCTAGGAGCACTGCCTAATCGCATTTACTGACCGCCGGCTTTGTAACCAACACCTCGCACGGTTACGACAATTTCGGGGTGTTCTGGATCATGTTCAACTTTGGCACGAAGACGTTGAACGTGAACGTTAACAAGACGGGTATCTGTTGAATGACGATAGCCCCACACTTCACTTAACAACGCATCGCGCGAAAAGACTCGACCCGGTTCGCGCGCTAGCGCAACTAGAAGATCAAACTCTAGGCGAGTAAGTGCAATCTGTTTTCCGGCTCGTGAGACTTGGTGTGCAACAACATCGATAACTAAATCAGCAATCGTTAGAAGCCCAGAGATATCAGTGTTTGTACGGCGCAATCGAGTTCGGATACGTGCAATCAATTCAGATGGATGTCTAAATGGTTTAACCATGTAATCATCTGCGCCTGCTTCAAGGCCGCGAACTACATCGTGCGTATCGCCTTTGGCCGAGAGCATCACAATAGGCACCATTGATTCGGCCCTAATTAATTTACATACTTCAATGCCATCTAATCCTGGCAACATAACATCTAGCAAAACTAAATCTGGCGGGTTATTACGGAAAACATCTATAACTTCATCACCGCGACTTACTAGATCCACGTCGATGCCGGCACCGGTTAAAACGATGCCGAGCATCTCCGCGAGATCCTGGTCGTCATCGACGACCATGACTAAAGTCATTTAGCTTCCGTGTTCCCAAGAATTCAAGTACAAATCTTGTGCTGGTGTAAGAACATCGATCTTTCCACCCATGCTGCTTAGTTTAAGGCTGGCAACTTCTTTGTCTATATAGGTAGGAACTTCATGAATTCCAGCTGCCAGATTTTTAGCCTCTTTTACAAGATATTCAGCAGTTAGCGCTTGATCTGAGAACGACATATCCATAACAGATGCTGGATGTCCTTCGGCAGCGCCTAGGTTTACCAAGCGACCTTCGGCGATTAACAGCAAGCGACGGCCATCAGCCATTACATATTCATCTGTTTGATGACGCATTTTGGCATTCTTGCTCTTGGCATTCTTTTCTAGCCAAGCAACATCGATTTCAATATCGAAGTGACCTGAGTTAGCCATGATTGCGCCATCTTTCATAACTGCGAAGTGCTCATCGCGAAGAACATCGCGGTTACCCGTAACGGTAATGAATACATCGCCAATCTTTGCAGCATCAGTCATTGGCATAACGCGGAATCCTTGCATCATGGCATCAAGTGCTTTAGTTGGATCAATTTCAGTAACGATCACATCTGAGCCCATACCCTTGGCACGCTCTGCTACACCTTTTCCGCAATACCCGAATCCGGCTACAACAACGATGCGCCCTGCGAGCAAATAGTTAGTTGCGCGGAAAACTGCATCTAGCGTTGACTGCCCAGTGCCGTAACGATTATCGAACATGTGCTTTGTATCGGTGTCATTAACGGCGATCATTGGGAACTTTAAAGCGCCATCTTTAGCCATTTGAGTTAAACGAATAACGCCTGTGGTTGTTTCTTCACAACCGCCAGCAACATTTGGAATTAATTCTTGACGAGTTGTGTGTAGAACATTTACCAAATCGCAGCCATCATCGAAAACTTGGTGCGGTTCGATGTCAAGAGCTGCATTTAAGTGTGCGTAGTAACCAGCGCGATCGACAGCATTCTTTGCGAAAACACTTATGCCATATTCGTGCACTAGGGCTGCAGCTGTGTCATCTTGAGTTGAAAGTGGATTTGAGGCACAAAGGGCAATGTCTGCTCCTCCTGCTTTTAGAACACGCATCAAGTTGGCAGTTTCAGTAGTCACGTGCATGCAGGCAGCAATACGAATGCCAGCAAATGGCTGAGACTTTTCGAATCGTTCGCGGATTTGAGCCAGAACCGGCATATTGCGTTCTGCCCATTCAATTCGCTTGCGACCTTGTTCGGCCAGCGAAGCGTCAGCAATATCATTGCGAGGTACGGTCTTTGTTACAGGTGCGTTCACGGTAAAACTCCTAAATTTCAGATGAGGTTATGGTCAATTAGGCAGGACCCCGCCAGAAGGCAAGAGTATCTGTAATGCCCTGCTGAGTTCTACTTAGACCCAGCAGTTAAGCGTTAATTAGGGCCAATAGCTCATCACGATGGGACGCCATATTTGCCGCTGTATCGGCTTCTACATTTAGACGAAGTAGAGGTTCGGTATTTGAGGCGCGCACGTTAAACCACCAAGTCGATGTAGATGCGGTTAAGCCATCTAGCTCATCAATCTTAAATTCAGGTAACGCGGCATATTTTTCCTTAATGGATTTGATAACAGCATCAGCGTTTGCAACACGTGAATTAACTTCACCGCTAGCGACGTATCTTTTAAATGGTGCAAGAAGTTGTGAAATGGTTTGCTGAGATTCGCCAAGTGCTGCCAAAGCATGCAGCGCAGCTAACGCCCCAGAATCTGCACGCCAAAAATCTTTAAAGTAGAAGTGGCCCGAATGCTCGCCACCAAAAATCGCACCAGTCTCTGCCATTAGCGCCTTAATGTATGAGTGTCCTACCCGTGATCTAACTGGTATTCCACCCAGTTCATTAATTACTTCGACTACGGTTCGAGAAGAAATCAAACTATGAATAATCGTTGCTCCTGGATGCTTAGTTAGTTCACGACTAGCGATAAGCGAGGTGAGCAATGAAGGATCAACAGTTTCGCCCTTCTCGTCAACTAAGAAACATCGATCAGCATCGCCATCAAAAGCCAACCCAATATCTGCGCTATTTTCTAGTACCGATTTCTGTAAGTCTCGTAAATTGGCGGAATCAATTGGGTTTGCTTCATGGTTGGGAAAGTTTCCATCTAGTTCAAAATAGAGCGGAATAATCTCAGCGCCTAGCCGTTCAAATATTGCTGGAGCAGTGAATCCGGCCATGCCATTACCCGCATCAATAACTATCTTCAATGGACGGTTACCTTTAAACGAAACTAACTTATGTAGATGATCGGAATATGCTTGAAGTAAGTCTTCGTTGGTTTCATTACCAACTGGTCTCATTGCCATTGGCATACCATTTCGTACAAATTTTTCAATAGTTTGCAAACCAGTTTCTTTGCCGATCGGGCGAGCACCACTTAGACATAACTTGATGCCGTTATAAGCCGCAGGATTATGGCTTGCCGTAAACATCGCGCCTGGTAAGTTTTTTGACCCGGCTGCGAAATAAAGCATGTCAGTTGATGCCAAGCCAATTCGAATCACATTTGTACCGTTGCTAGTGACGCCAGCTGAAAATGCTTCGGCTAACTCTGGCGAGGAGGGGCGCATATCTTCGCCAATAATGACCGTACTTGGTTCACGCTCTAGTTCAAGAAATCTAGCGAATGCTAGACCGACTGCAAAAGCAAAATCAGGTAAAAGTTCATCATCTACTAAACCGCGAATGTCATATGCTTTAAAAATATCTGGAAATTCTTCACTCATAACTGACTCGTTCGATTACTTATTTGGAACGGCTCGAAGATGACCTCGTCGACCGATGTGTTCGGTGCTCGCTGCAAGAGTTGCAGCTGTTGAGGTATTTTCAGCAATCGGCGTAGATGCGACTTCACGAACTGCATCTGCAATTGCCATCAGATCATCGTTAGACGGCCCACTTTGGTTATCAGAAATCTGGGCGCGAATAACTTCCCAGCCATTAGGAACAGTTAATCGTTCTGCATGTATCTCACAGAGATCATAGGCATGCGGTTCGGAATAAGTTGCCAATGGCCCAACCACAGCTGTTGATTCAGCATAAATGTAAGTCAACGTCATCGTTGCCATACGACGGCAACTGGCGCGAGAACACGCACGACCTACTTTTAGCGAACTCATATGTCTCAGATTAGTGGGCAGCCGCGTAAAACTTGGGATTTTTATGGATTTAGAACCCGAATGTTTGAGGATGGTATTGCCACTTTTGTAAGTTCGGCACCTGAAGCAATTGGGAAGAAGGCATACCCGCTCTTAGCCGCTATTAGAGCACCGGCGTAATTATCAATGCCGGCACTTAGGACAGTGATTGCGATCGCATTATTTGGGACTTGCCAACTAACTAGATCAGAGCCAGTAATGCTTTGTTCCTTAACTTTGCCGTTTGAAAACGTAATTCTCAAATCGACCGCTATGGCGTCACCGGCGAAAATGATTTTTGGCGAAATGCCACCTATTGCAATCTGCAAAGGTGCTAAAGCTGCAGAAGGTGTGATCCACACAAAGTCACTGTTGCCATTTGAAGTGGACCGAGAACGAATTGCCGCGACTAGTGGCTGATCTGACGTTAACTTGATAGCGAAGGCCCCTCTAGCTACCTCCGGCGTTAGCTTCAATTCCACAACTTTGCCACTGACTAGTTTTCGTTCATTGAAACCAATTGGAATAAATCGACCATTGCTCGAGAGAAGCTCAAGAGTGAAATTTGCATCTGCCACCCCTGGCACAAACAAACGCAGATAATGATTGGGCACTTTGTTATTAACTAACTGCTGTGGGATTCCGGTAATTACAAATTTTCTAGCTGGGGCCGAAATTGCATTGACCGAATCGCCACCCAACTTCTTCAAACCATTGGCCCGTTCATCAACTAAAAAGCTATTAACTCGGCCAGATCTAGCAACTACTTCAACTACGATGGTTGAGTCCCCAGGTGCTAATGAATCTAGCTTTACCGCCACACTTGAATCTGCCTTTAGCGAAAGAGTTTTAATGGCTTGTTCACCATTTTCACTCCAGGTAAAAATATCTACAATCGAAACACTCAAACCACTATTTACAATATAAATAACGCCCTTGCTGCTGACATCTGAAGTTCCACCGACAAACCATTGCGAAGTAGCAGGAGCGGTGCATAGAACTGAACCAGCCCAAATACCAGTGCGACTCTGAAAACTAACTGGGGTTTGACCATCAGTTTGCAGCAAAATTGGATCACTAACGCTTGAATAACGTAACGTCTTGATATCTACTAATTTTGTACTCTTATTTCCAACTCGGTAAACCGGTGTCTTTTTTGAAGAAACCGAGGTGACAGTTGTAACACCTGCTGGATTTGGCGGACAAACCACAGCTGGGAAAGACTTCGAATATTGTCGCGAGTTAGTATTTGCATCAAACAAATTGGTAGCCAATAAAAGAGCGGCGATGATGGAAGCTAGAATTGCGCCTTTCTTAAACTTCATGAGAGCTCCATTTCTGAAATCTCACGTTTACGTCGCCCGGCAGGTAGTGCCAAAATAATAAGGATTACCCAGGCCACAAATTGCAGGCTGAGTGCGCCTCTACGCAAAGTTCCATCATGTATCAAAGTGAACTCACCAGCCTCGAGCACCTTGAACTGTGGCAATCCGGCTTCGTTCTCGGTGCGCTCTAGTTTTAGGCCATTTTGTAGAACTTGCCAACCTAGATCGTAGTTTTCAGTAAGCGTGATCACGCCAGGGCCAGGAGCATTTGTTGTCACACCAATGCCGCCGCTTGCAAGCAAAGTAACCTCACCCTTTATATTTGTAAAAACTAACCTGCCAGTCGGATTACTTACTTTCCACACGATGCCATCTGAAGTTGCCGAGGTGCGTACAAAACCACCAAGTGCATCGATAGTTCTGACCACATCTTTATCAATCGGATTCTTCGCAAATAAATATTTGATTCCAAAATCCGCAAAAGTTTTACTTGTGGTCAGTCCGCTTCCGTCGGCTAGTTCAATCACAGCCTTCGCTATCGCTGGGTCTTGAATCGGAGCGACATCTGGTTCGCCAA
>Ga0315902_10001207_pt1 | contig 41774 bp, 32 predicted proteins | sample LakEriMetagenome_9_FD_203523 | JGI IMG/M metagenome (GOLD analysis project Ga0315902, IMG submission 203523) | Freshwater fungal communities from buoy surface, Lake Erie, Ohio, United States - Buoy 12 MA117 | ecosystem: Environmental > Aquatic > Freshwater > Lake > Lake biofilm | place: USA...
GGGAGGATGATGCACGCGAACCTGCGGCATCCTGCCGCAGTTCGCTTGGCGGGCCGCCGCCCGCTCACAGTCAACCCGGCCCTCCAGGCCTGACGCTCACACAAAAAGCCCCCGGCGGAAGCCGGGGGACTCCGGGTAACGCACCTTCCCGGGTGCCATGCGGTGCGGGTTTGAACGGAGAAAACGCGTGCCGCCGTGCGGCATGGACGGCGGGGTGGTGTTCACACCCGGAGTCCCCGGGTTTCCACCCGGGGCTTCTTGGATCGGTGACGGGACCGATCCCCTGTTCACGGATCGTCTCAACATGCCGGAGCGCCGCGGACATGCAGTGAGCGCAGGCCCGGAGGGCCGAAGAGAACGTCCGGAGGCACGGCTGAGGCCCCCGACGCACGGAAAACCACGCTGCACCGGCCTTGTTTCCGGCCGGCGGTTCGTGCTTGAATCTTCGCGTCGTGACCGACCTTCGAACGACCCCGGAATGCCCGCCATGAAGTACGGCCTCAACCTGCTGCTCTGGACCGACCGCATGCACGACGGCATGGTGCCCGTCGTCGAGAAGATCAAGGCCCTCGGCTACGACGGCGTCGAGATCCCGATCTTCGAACTCGACGAGCCGCTGCACCGCCGCTGGGGCGCGACGCTCGACGGCCTCGGCCTGGAGCGGACGGCGGTCACCGTCCGCGGCCCCGGCGACAACCCGATCAGCCCGTCGGCCGCCGTCCGGACAGCTGCCGTAGACGCCATGAAGCGCACGCTCGACTGCTGCCATGCGGCCGGCGTGAAGACGCTCGTCGGCCCCACCCACTCCGCGATCGGCGAGTTCACCGGCAAGGGCCCGACCGACGACGAGTTCAAGTGGGGCGTGGACACGATGCGGCAGGTCGCCCACCACGCGGCCCAGGCGGGGATCACGATCGCCACGGAGTATCTCAACCGGTTCGAGAACTACTTCCTCACCTCGGTCGAGCAGACGGTGAAGTTCGTGCAGGCGGTGGACCATCCGGCCGTGCGGATGATGTACGACACGTTCCACGCCAACATCGAGGAGAAAAACCTCACCCAGGCGATCCATGCCGCGGCCCCGTGGACGGTGCTCGTACACGTCTCGGAGAACGACCGCAGCATCCCCGGCACCGGCCACGTCCACTGGGACGAGACCTTCGACGCGCTCCATGCCGTCGGCTACGACGGCTGGCTGGTGGTCGAGGCCTTCGGCCTGGCGCTGCCGAACATCGCCGCGGCGACGAAGATCTGGCGGAAGATGTTTCCCTCGGAGGACCAGCTCGCAACCGACGCGCTGGCGTTCATGAAGCGGCACGTGGCGAACCGCTGGCGCTAGTTGTCCGTGAAAAAAGCCCTCCATGGCCTTTTTCCACTTGATCGACCGCAGGCAACGCCGAGGGTTTCCTGGGTCGATGGCCATCGCATCCTGCTCGGGCAGACTTGTTCCACAGCCTGATAGCTGTCTGTGGACAAAGCCTTCCATGACCTTTGTTCCCCCTTGTTTTTCCAGTTGGCCGACCGATCGAAAAGCCGAGGTTGTCGACGGTCGGCGATCGCCGCATCCTCACGGCGCTCAAGTTCCGCTCGCTGGGTAGTCCACAAATGGCGAAACGCAAACCGCAGCCCGCGCCGGCGGAACCGGCAGCCACGTTCCAGGCTCCGGCCGACGGCGGCCTCTCGATCGACCGGCTCGCCCAGGCTTTCGCGGCGATGATGGGCACCCAGGATCCCTACGCCGCGCCGGCTGCCGCGGCCCCCGTCGATGTGGTCCACGTCGACGCCTCGCCCGACCTCGACGACCAGTCCACGTCGGCGGACGACGCCTGTCGGGTGAATCCGGCGTCGATCCTCGAAGCGCTGCTGTTCGTGGGCCTGCCGGGGGGCAAGCCGCTCTCGAGCCGCAGCGTGGCCGGCCTGATGCGGGGCGTGCGGCCGCAGGAGATCGACGACCTGGCCGAGGAGCTCCGCCACCGGTATGCAGCCGACAACTGCCCCTACGAGGTGGCCAGCGAGGATGCAGGCTGGGTGATGCGGCTCCGGCCGGAGTTCGCCCGTTTCGGCAGCGTGCTGGAGAGCCGGGCGCGGATGGTGCGGCTCGACGCGGAGGCACTCGACGTGCTGGCGCTGGTGGCCTGGAACCAGCCGGTGCCCCGCGACCGGCTCGTGGAGCTCGGCTGCGACGCCCCCCCGGCGACGCTGCGGCAGCTCGTGCGCCGCGGCCTTCTGGAGCTCCGCCACGACACGAAAGACGGTGAGCCGGTCTACCGCACGACGCCGAAGTTTCTCGAGATCTTCAAGCTCGAAAGCCTCGCCGACCTCCCCGAGCCGACCGAGCCGCCAGGGTGATTCGTGGCTCGGTGCATGCGCTGCGGGTTCGAAACGGAGGCGCGGGTGCCGTCGGGCGGCATGGATGGCGGGATGGTTTTCATACCCGGTGTCCCCGGGTTTCCACCCGGGGCTCCTTGGGCGCGACCATCCCACAAAAAGCCCCCGGCGGAAGCCGGGGGACTCCGGGTTGCACGCCTTCCCGCGTGCCATGCGCTGCGGGTCTGAAGCGGAAACCGCGAAGAACGGTCAATCGCCACCGAGCGTCGCCAGCGCCTCGGCTCGCGTCGTGATCGCCCCGTCGAGCTGCAGGCCGCGGATCCGCGCGAGGGCGACGCCCACCGCCTTGCCCGGCGGCACGCCGGCGGCGAGCAGGTCGTCGCCCGTAAGGAGCGGCGGTGGATCGAGCTCGGCCCGGGGCCGCGTTGCCTGCGCGGTGATCCACGTGGCGGCCGCCGGTTCACCGCGGCCGCAAGCAGCCCGGGCCCGCAGCACGTCGGCAAGCGCCGCCGCCTGGTCGTGGGCGAGCCACGGCTGCACGCTCGACCATGGCCGCGAGCGGAGCGTCGCGGCTGATTCGCCGCCGATCGCGGCGACCGCGTCCCACAGCCAGCCGGCGGTCTTTGTCTCATGATTGGAAAGCCGCAACCGCCCACCCACTTGGCGGACCGCGCCGCCGTCGTGCCCAGCCGCGAGGATCGCCAGCGCCCGCGGCAGGTCCGGCTCGTCGAGGGCGGCCACGATCGCCGCCGCGTCCTGCCACCGCCCGCGGCCTGCCGCATCGACGCCCGGACCTGGGGCGAGTTCGGGCAGCACCTCGCGGGCGAGGCCTGTTTCGTCGAGGAGTTCCAAGGCCCGGCGGCGGCCCGGCCTCGACACCATCGCCCGCAGTTCCGCAGCAACCCGTTCCGGGCTCACGCTCGTAACGAGGTGGGCCATCCGTTCGACCGCGGTCCGCGTCTCGTCATCGAGCGCAAAGCCGAAAAACGCTGCGAACCGCACCGCCCGCAGCATCCGCAGGTGGTCCTCGCCGAATCGCATCGCCGGCACGCCGATGGCCCGCACGACGCCCGCGGCCAGGTCGTCCCGGCCACCGACGAAATCGTGCACCGCACCCGAAAGCGGGTCGAGAAACAGCCCGTTGATCGTGAAATCCCGGCGTTGGGCGTCTTCGCGGGCTGAGCAGAATGTGACGCCTGCGGGATGGCGGCCGTCGGTGTACGGGGCGTCGGCCCGAAACGTGGCCACCTCCACCTGGCCCGCCCCTTTCGGCCCCAGGACCGTGATCACGCCAAACGCCGCCCCGACGGCCAACGTTCGGCGGTGCCCGAACACCTGCCGCACCTCGTCCGGCCGGGCGGCTGTGGCAACGTCGTAGTCGGCTGGGGTCCGGCCCAGGAGGTCGTCGCGGACGCAGCCCCCGGCCCAATAGGTTTCGTGGCCGGCCTGGCGGAGCCGCTCGACGACGGTCACGGCAAACTGCCTGGCCAGCGCCGGATCGGATGAAATCGCCGCCATTGGGGTGCTCAAAGCGTTGACAGGGTGGGCTGAACGCCGATATTCTTAAATACGGTTGGGGCCTGACGGCAGGGAAAATCTTTTCAATTTCCTGATATTTCCTGCGGATTCAGACCCCGAAAGTGTTTTGATTTCATGTGGTTCATTTCTTTTATGCCCGCAAGGGTGGAGGTTTCCATGTCTCTTTCCACGCTGAATGCGAAGCGGCGAGGGTTCACCCTCGTCGAACTGCTGGTGGTGATCGCGATCATCGCCACACTGATCGGTCTGCTCCTGCCCGCCGTGCAGTCGGCCCGCGAGGCCGCCCGCCGCACGGGTTGCAGTTTCAACATCCGCGGCCTGACACAGGCCATCATGGTGTATGAGTCCACGAAGCGGCGTCTGCCAGCCGTCACGGATCGCAATGAGAACACGAGCCTGGCTGGGGCTTGGTCCGCCGCAAACACTGCCTCGGGCTACAGTTGGATCTTCCACATCCTGCCGTACATGGAGGAAGGTGCCATGTACAACAACATCTCCAGCAACACAGCCAAGTTCCAAAACGGGCCGTTTAGTATTGGCTTCGGAGCCACTGCTTCGCCACCGACAGGTGGCGCATGGACGGCTCAAAACGCCACTTCGGGAAACAGCGGCGCCCATGCTTCCACCGTAGTGATTTCCCAGTTGCTCTGTCCGAGTTCGGGTGGCGGCAGCACCGTGCAGACGACGTCTGCCGAAGGCAATCCCTCAGGTCTGTCGTTCGCGACGGAGTACGGTACGTTCCAGGGTTCGATCAGCAACGCCAAACTGGCCGTGACCAACTACAAGGCCATGGCCGGCACCCACATGGTGACCAGCGGCTCCACGACGCTGCCGACAGGCGGGGCGATTCAGTTCGCCCCGGATCAGCCGGTTTCTTCTAGCCTGACCGCAACCCCCTGGTTTGCCAGCCGAGCCGGCCTTACCGCCGGCAGCGTCTCAGACGGCATGTCGAAGACGGTCATGGTCGCCGAGACCAAGGAGCGTGGCTACTCGTCCTGGATCGACGGCACCACATGCTGGGTGATCGGGTATGATCCCAACGAGGGCAATGGCACAACCAACCCCTCGAACGTCAACGGCGTGTGGAACACCGCCAACTCCGCCGGCAACGCCATCACGAAGTGTGCGCTCACGGTTCAGCCGTCCGTGGACCCACTGGTGAAGTTCCTGCCGGCGGCAAAGTTCCCCACCAACCGGATGGCTCAGGGCATGGCCTACGGCGTGTCGAGTGACCATCAGGGCAACATCACGATGCACGCCTTCGGCGACACGCATGTGTCGCAGATTACGGCCGATGTTGACCCCAACGTTTACATGAGCATCTGCTCGCGGGCAGGCAGCGAGTCGGCCACCCTCACGGAGTGATCCTGGCCCCCCGTCGGCGATGCTGATCTGACGGAAGCCGCGGTCGGATTCATTCCGGCCGCGGCTTTGCTTTTTGGAGACGGTATACGCAGGAGCCGTGCGCATGGAGCCCATCGAGATCGAGCCCGCCGCCGTCCAAGCCCTTGGCGGCCCGGGCACCGCCGGCCCCGCCGCCGACTGGCTGCTCCTCGACTGCCGCACGCCCGAGGAGCACGCCACCGCGAGGATCGCCGGCGCCGTCCTGATCCCGATGCAGGAACTCTCCACCCGCGTCGATGAACTCGCGGCCTGGCGCGACAAGCCGATCATCGTCCACTGCCACCACGGCGTCCGTAGCCTGCGGGTGGCCCACTGGCTGCGGGAGCGGGGGTTTTCCGGGGCCCGCAGCATGCGGGGCGGCATCGAGGCCTGGTCGGTCGAGATCGATCCTTCCGTTCCCCGCTACTGACCGGCTATTCTCTTTTCGAAGCGGCCTGGCCCCCGCCCCCCCCACCCACCTCGCCCTGGAGTGCGCCCCTCATGAACGATTTCCCAGTGCCCGTCTCCCGTCGTGACGCGATCAAAGCCGCCGGGGCCGCCACGGCGGCCGCCGCCGGCATGCGGGCCGCCCACGCCCAATCGCCGTCGGCTGACGTCATTCGCGTGGGCCTGATCGGGGCCGGCGGCCGGGGCACCGGCGCCATGATGCAATCGCTCGCCGTGCCCGGCTCCAACGTCAAGCTCACGGCGATCGCCGACATCTCCGAGCGGTCGATCGAAAACGCCCTCAAGCAGGCCGAGTCGCAAAAGGAGAAGGTCGACTGCCCGGAGGATCGCCGCTTCAAGGGTCTCGACGGCTACAAGCAGGTGCTCGACCACTGCGATCTGGTGATCCTGGCCACGCCCCCCGGCTTCCGCCCCTTCCACTTCGAGGAGGCCGTGAAGGCGGGCAAGCACGTGTTCATGGAGAAGCCGGTATGCGTCGACGCCTTCGGCGCCCGGCTCTGCCTGCAGGCGGCCAAGATGGCCGACGAGAAGAAGCTCAAGGTCGTCGTCGGCCTGCAGCGGCACTATGACGACAAATACCTGCAGACGCTGGCCCGCGTCCGCGACGGCCTGGCGGGCGACATCGTCTCCGGCCAGGTTTACTGGAACGGCGACCGCCCATGGTTCAGGAACCGCAAGGCCGAGATGAGCGAACTGCAGTACCAGCTTTCCAACTGGTACCACTTCATGTGGCTGTCGGGCGACCACATCGTCGAGCAGCACGTCCACAACATCGACGTGGCCAACTGGTTCCTCGACAAACTGCCCGTGTCGGCCTACGGCGTCGGCGGGCTCCAGCACCGGAAACCCGACCAGCCCACCCAGATCTACGACCACCATTCCGTGACGTTCACCTACCCCGGCGGCGTGAAGATCACCAGCCAGTGCCGGCAGTTTCCCGGCGGCGAGGGCCGCGTGAGCGAGGAGTTTCAGGGGACAAAGGGGATCGTGCGGATCGGGGAGATCACCGACTACGCCGGCCAGGTGCTGTGGAAGTTCGACGGCAAGGGCGGCAATCCTTATCAGGTGGAGCACAACCGACTGCATGACGCGATCCGCCGCGACACGCCGCTCAACGACGCCTACCACGGGGCCACGTCGAGCTTCACCGCGGCGCTCGGCCGCTACGCCACCTACAGCGGCAAGCAGGTGGCCTACGACAAGGTGTTCGCGCTCGACGACCGGACGATGCCCGAGGCGCTCACCTGGGATGGGCCCGCTCCGGTGCTGCCGGAAGCCGACGGCGGGTATGCGTTGCCCATGCCCGCCACGTTCAAGATGTCCGCGGAGCGCAAGGAGCCCGTCTCGTGATCGTCGGCGTTCCCAAGGAGACGAAGCGCGACGAATACCGCGTCGCCATGCTGCCGGTCGGCGTGGAGGAACTCGTCCGCTCCGGCCATGAAGTGATCGTGGAGCGCGGGGCGGGCACCGGTTCCGGGCTGCCCGACGAGGCCTATGCCGCCTGCGGGGCGACGCTCGTAGACACGGCCGCCGCCGTGTTCGGGCGGGCCGACATGATCGTCAAGGTGAAGGAGCCGCAGCGGCCGGAACTGGCGCTGATCCGTCCCGGGCAGACGGTGTTCACCTTCTTCCACTTCGCCGCCGATCGCCAGCTCACCGAGGGATTCCTCGCCACCGGCGCCACGGCCGTGGCCTACGAAACGCTCCGCGACGACCGCGGCCGGCTGCCGCTGCTCGTGCCGATGAGCGAGGTAGCGGGGCGGATGAGCATCCAGGAGGGAGCGAAGTATCTGGAGCGGCCGCAGATGGGCCGCGGCATCCTCCTCGGCGGCGTGCCGGGCGTCGCTCCTGCCAACGTCCTCATCCTCGGCGCCGGCTCGGTGGGCGCCAATGCCGCCAAGGTGGCCGCCGGCTTCGGCGCCAACATCGCCCTGCTCGACACGAACCTCGAGCGGCTGCGATACCTCGACGACGTCACGCCCCCCAACATCGACTGCCTCTACTCCGATCGCCACACGATCCGCGAACGGCTCGGCTGGGCCGACCTGGTGGTGGGGAGCATCCTCATCCCCGGGGCCCGGGCGCCGCACCTCGTGGACCGCGACGACCTCAAGCTCATGAAGCCGGGCGCGGTGATCATCGACGTGGCGATCGACCAGGGCGGCTGCGTGGCCACCAGCCGGCCGACCACCCACGCCGACCCGACCTACGTGGTGGACGACGTGGTGCATTATTGCGTCACGAACATGCCGGGCGCCGTGGGCCGCACCAGCACCTACGCCCTGTGCAACGCCACGCTGCCCTACGTGCTGCAGCTCGCCGGAGCCGGTGTCGACCGCGCCGCCGCCGAGAGCGCCGCGATCCGCTCCGGGGTCAATGTCCTCCGGGGCCGGCTGGTGCAGCCGGCCGTGGCGGCCGCCTTCGGCCTGCCGTGCGAGAACCTGGCCGCATGAGCCGCCGATGATCCCCGCCGCGCTCCGCTGGTCCGGCGCAGTCGCCGGACACCTCGAGATCCTCGACCAGACACTCCTGCCGGGACGGCTGGAGTGGATCACCTGCGCCGATGTCGGCACGGTGATCGAAGCGATCCGCAGCCTGCGGGTGCGCGGTGCGCCGGCGATCGGCATCGCCGGTGCGTACGGCCTGGCCGTGGCGGCCGGCGAGGCGGTCCGTGCCGGACTCGCGCCCGCTGCGGCCCGGACTCATGTGCTCGCCCGGGCCGAGGAACTTGCCACGGCCCGACCGACGGCGGTAAACCTCCGCTGGGCCGTGGCCCGGTGCCTGGAGGTGATCGTCCCGCTGCCCCACGGCGCCGACGCCACAGCGCTCGGGACCGCGGTCCTGGCCGAGGCCCGGGCGATCCACGAGGAGGACCGGCGGCTGTGTGCGGCGATCGGCCGCCACGGCGCCCCGCTCTTGCCCGACGGCGGCGTGCTCACCCACTGCAACACCGGGGCCTTGGCCACCGGCGGCGACGGCACGGCCCTCGGCGTGATCACCACCGCCTGGGACCAGGGGCGAAAGCTCGAGGTGTTCGCCGACGAGACGCGGCCACTGTTCCAGGGCGCGCGGCTCACGGCCTGGGAGCTGGTGCAACGCGGCATTCCGGTCACCGTGCTCGCCGATGCCGCCGCCGGCCACCTGCTCCGCACCGGCCGCATCCGGGCCTGCATCGTGGGTGCCGACCGGATCACGGCCCGCGGCGACACGGCCAACAAGATCGGCACCTACGCCCTGGCGGTGCTGGCGCACGCCCATGGCGTGCCCTTCTACGTGGCGGCGCCGTCGAGCACGTTCGACCTGGAGCTCGACGACGGGGCCGACATCCCCATCGAGGAGCGGGCGGCGGACGAGGTGCTGCGGCCCCTCGGGGTGCAGGCGGCCCCCGCCGGCGCCCGGGCCTACAATCCGGCATTCGACGTCACGCCGGCGCGGCTGATCCACGGGATCGTCACCGAGCGGGGCGTGATCACGCCGGTGACCCGCGAAAACGTCCTGGCGATGCTGCGGGAAGACGCGAGGTAGAATCGCTGCCGGAAAGCAGCCCGCATGTCGCCTCTCGCCACCGCCCCTCCCGACACCACCGCGAATCCGTTCCCCGGCTACGCCGCGCCGCCGGGCTCCTACGACGAGCTCCGCGGCGCCGACGGCGCCGCCCGGCCGCACTGGCGGCGGCTCGTCGAGCGGCTGGGCGGCTGGGAGCCCGCGGAGCTCGTCGATCGCTGGGAGCGGGCCCGTCGGCTGATCCGCGACAATGGCGTCACCTACAACCTCCACGACGAGTCGTCCGGCGAGCAGCGGCCATGGGTGCTCGACCCAATTCCCCTGGTCATCGCCGCCGACGAGTGGAGCCGGCTCGAAGTCGGGATCAACCAACGGGCGCGGGTCCTCGACGCCCTGCTTGCCGACCTCTACGGCCCCCAACAGGTGATCGAGGAAGGCATCGTGCCCGCCGCGCTGGTGCACGCGCACCCCGGGTTCCTGCGGTGCTGCCACGGCCTGTCGATGCCCGGCGGCCGGTGGCTTCATCTCTACGCCGCGGTGGTGGCCCGCAACCATGACGGCAAGTGGCTGGCGCTCGGCGACCGCACCGGCGTGCCCCACGGCCTCGGCTACGCGCTCGAAAACCGGCTCGTCGTGTCGCGGCTGCTGCCCGACGTATTCCAAGAGTGCAACGTCGAACGGCTGGCACCATTCTTCATCGGCCTGCGGAGCATGCTCCGCGACCTCGCGGCCGGCCGCGATGCCCCGCGGATCGCGCTGCAGAGCCCCGGCCCCCGTTCCCCGACCTACTTCGAAGACGCCTACCTCGCCCGCTACCTCGGCTACACGCTCGTGGAAGGGGGCGACCTCGCCGTTCGCGACGATCGCGTGGCCCTGAAGACGCTCGGCGGACTCGTACCGATCGACGTGCTGCTGCGACGCGTGGCCGACCGCGAGTGCGACCCGCTGGAACTCGACGGCACGGCGCTCGAGGGCACGCCCGGGCTCGTGCAGGCCGTTCGCCGCGGCCGCGTGGCGACGGCCAACGCCCTGGGCAGCGGGCTGGTCGAATCGCCGGGGTTCGCGGAGTTCCTACCGGCGGTTGCCCAGCGGCTCCTGGGCGAGGAGCTCATCCTGGCCGGCCCCCGCTCCTGGTGGTGCGGCACCGCGGAAAATCTCGACCGTGTGCTCGACGCGTTCGACCGGCTCGTGATCGAGCCGGTCGCGCCCCGCCGCGGCATGAAGCGGTCCGTGCCGGCGCTGCTCGACCCGCCGGCACGGGCCACCCTCGTAGCCGAGATCCGCCGGGAGCCCGGCAAATGGGTGGGCCGCGAGATGGTGGAGCGGTCGACCGCGCCCTGCTGGAGCGGCGGGGCGATCGTGCCGGCCGCGGTGCTGATGCGCTGCTTCGCGGTCGCGACCCCATACGGCTACCAGTCGATGCGCGGCGGCCTGGCGCGGATGGCGGTCGGCCGTTCGGCTCGCGAGGAGCTGCTGCTCTCGAGTCAGGGATCGAAGGACGTGTGGGTGCTCGCCGATGGGCCCGTGCCCGCGGTCTCGCTGCTGCCGGCCCCGGGGCAGCCCGTGCCGCTGCGGCGCAGCGGCAACGACCTGCCCAGCCGCGTGGCCGATCACCTCTTCTGGCTGGGGCGGCACGTCGAGCGGGCGGAAGGCACGGCCCGCCTCCTGCGGGCGGTTGCGGCCCGCATGGCTTCCGAGGTCAACCGCGAGTCGGCCATCGAGGCCGCGATGCTGCTGGCCGCGACCGCGACGCCGCCCCAGGTCCGGCCGGCCTGGCTGGAGCCCGGCCGTCGCGACACCCCGTGGGAGATCGCCGCCGAGATTCAGGGGCTCGTGTCCGACGAGGCGCGGCCCGGCAGCGTGCGGTCGTCCGTCGCCAGCCTGTGGCGGATGGCCTCCGTGGTCCGCGATCGGATCTCGATCGACTCCTGGAAGATCCTGGCCCGGGTGCGGCGCGACTGCTACGGGGAGCGGAGGGCTTCGTCCGGCAGCGGCCCCGCCGACGTGCTCTCGCTGCTCGACACGCTGATCCTCGACCTCTCGGCGTTCGCCGGCCTGGGCATGGAAAGCATGACCCGCGGCCCGGGCTGGCGGTTTCTCGACATGGGCCGCCGCATCGAGCGGTCGCTGGCGGCGATCCAACTGCTCCAGGGCACGCTCGTCGCCAGCCCGCCGGGGCCGCTCCCCGACCCGCAGCGGCTCGGCGAGGTGCTCCTCGAGATCGCCGACAGCTCGATGACCTATCGCAACCGCTATCCCGGCACGATCGAGGCGGAACCGCTCATCGACCTCCTGGTGATCGACGAGACGAACCCGCGGAGCATCGCCTTCCAGGTGGCCGCCCTCGCCGACCACGTCGCGCACCTCCCCCGCGAGGGATCATCGCCGGTGCTCGCCGCCGAACAGCGGGCGGTGATGTCGGCGCTCGGCATGCTGCGGCTGGCTGACGTGTCGCAGCTGGCCACCGTCGACGTCGCCGGTGGCCGCGGGCACCTCGGCGGCATGCTGGCCACCCTCGACGACGCGATGCGGACCTGCGCCGCGAGCGTCACCCACCACTATCTCGTCCACGCCACGCCACGCCGGCGGCTCGGCGAGGGCACGGAGGTGCCCGATGCCCGCGCGTAAAGCTTCTTCGTCCCCGCCTCGCACGGTCCTGATCCCGAAGGTCGTGATCGTGGGCCGTCCGAACGTCGGCAAGTCGACACTCTTCAACTGGCTCGTCGAGAAGCGAATCGCCATCGAGGATCCGACGGCGGGCGTAACCCGCGACCGGCTCGTGCAGCGGCTGATGCTCGAGGACCGCGTCATCGACCTCGTCGACACCGGGGGCATGGGCTTCGACGATCCCGACGGACTGACGGCCAAGATCGACGCCCAGATCGAGTCGGGGCTCGGCGCCGCGGCGGTCGTACTCTTCGTGGTGGACGTCCGCACCGGGCTCGTGCCCGCCGACGTCGAGGTCGCCCGCCGCGTGCGCCGGTCGGGCGCGCCGGTGCTGCTGGTGGCCAACAAGGCCGACGATCCGAAGTTCGACCCCGAGGCCCACGACTTCGACGCCCTCGGCTTCGGGCCCCCGCTGGCCGTCAGCGCCCGCCAGCACCGCAACCGCGGCGACCTCGTCGCGGCGATCGTCGATCGGCTGCCGGAGGCCTGGCCCGACGAGCCCGACGTCGTCGATCTGCCCGAGATGAAACTCGCCATCGTGGGCCGCCGCAACGTCGGCAAGAGCACGTTCGTCAACGCGCTGGCCCGCGAGGAGCGGGTGATCACCAGCCCCGTGGCGGGCACCACCCGCGACAGCGTGGACGTGCGGTTCGAGGTGGACGGCCACTCGTTCCTGGCGATCGACACACCCGGCCTGCGGCGGACGAAGAGCCGCACCACCGACCTCGACTTCTACTCCACCCACCGCGCCCAGCGGAGCATCCGCCGGGCCGACGTGGTGCTGCTGTTCTTCGACGCCACGGAGCCGGTGGGCAAGGTCGACAAGCAGCTCGCCGAGACGATCACCGAGGAGGCGAAGCCCGTGGTGTTCGTCGTCAACAAGTGGGATCTCTACGCGGCCGACGTCCGCCGCAAGGAGTGGGCCGACTACCTCCGGGAGCAGTTCCGGATGATGCCCTGGGCGCCGGTGGCCTTCGCGACGGCGAAGTCGGGCCGCAACGTGAAGGCGGTGATCGACGTCGCCCAGCGACTGTTCCGCCAGAGTCGCACCCGGGTGCCCACGGCCCGGCTCAATGCCGTGCTCCGCGCGGCGGTCGAGACCAACCAGCCCCCCGCCGACACCCGCGGCCGCCCGGTGCGGCTCTACTACGCGACCCAGGTCGAGGCGGCACCGCCCACGATCGTGATCTCGACCAGCGCCCCGCGCAGCGTGTCGGAGCCCTACAAGCGGTACCTGCTCAACACGTTCCGCAAGGCGCTGCCGTTCCACGAGGTGCCGATCCGGCTCCTGCTGCGGGGCAAGTCGGCCGAGCCGAACGACGAGTAGCCGGGGCAAGCGCGTGTGCCGCCAACAAGCCCCGCGCCGGGGGCTTCTTGGGGCGGCACTCCTGGCAGACTGTGGAACAATTCTGCCCGAGCAGGATGCGAGAAATGCCGACCGGTGGAAACCCTCGGCGTTTCCACCGGTCGGCCAAGTGGACAAAGGCCAGGAGGGCTTTGTCCACGGACAGCAAGAAGCCCCGGGTGGAAACCCGGGGACACCGGGCCTGAACGCCATCCCGCCCCCTATTCGACGAGCCCGCGCACGACCTCGACCTGCCGCGGCGTGAAGGGCACGGCCCCGGCGAGCAGATCGGGCGCGTCTGTCTCCTCGGGCACGACCGCCGCCACGATGCGGCGGGCGAGCTCGTCGATTCCCGCGCCGGTCGCGGCCGACGTGCGGACGGGCCCGTTGGCAGCATCGGTCACCGGCCGCACGAGGTCGGCCTTCGAGAGCACGAGCAACTCCCGTGGACCGATGGCCGGGGCCTCCTGCTCCTCCGGGGCCGGCACGACGCGGAGCACGAGGTCGGCCGTGGCGGCGGTGGCGACCGCCCGGGCGATGCCCTCGGCTTCGACGGCACCGGCCGGCCGCTCCCGGATGCCGGCCGTGTCGATCAGATCGACCTCCCAGCCATCAAGCACGATCCGGGTCTCCACGAGATCCCGCGTGGTGCCAGGCAGGGGCGACACGAGGGTGCGGGCGTGACCGGCGAGGGCGTTGACCAGGCTGCTCTTGCCCGCGTTGACGCTCCCGGCGACGACGACCCGCCATGGACGCGTCAGCCGCAGCCCCACCCGCGATGCCCGCAGGAGCCGCTCGACGGCGGCCCGGGCCGCATCCGTTTCGCCCGTCGCGACGAGTCGCGTGATTCGCGCGATCTCGGCATCGAGCATGCCGGCGAGTTGCCGGCAAAGGATCCGAGCGGCCTTGGGGCCGCCGGCGCTCGGCAGCGCCTCACGGGCCTCAACACAGACCTTGCCGGCGTCGTGATCCACGTCCACCAGCCATTCCCGCCACCCGATCTCGCGTGCCCCGCGGCCCACGAGACTGACGACGATCGCGGCCGCCGCCGCCAGCCCGCCGTGGCAATGCACTTCGAAACGTGCGGCGGCGTGACGGACGACGACCACCTCCTCGCCGCCGGCCCCGCCCCAGCGGCCAAACGCGATCGCGCCATCCATGCGTCCCGCCACCGTCCGCCCGCCGCGGGCCGCGAATACCGCATCCACGATGTGCGCGGCGTCCGCCCCCGCCACCCCGACGACCGCCAGCGCCCCGCGGCCCGACGGAGTCAGCAGCGCCACCACGACTCCCGCCTCGCTTTCGTGCGTGCCGGTGCCGGGAGAATTCATCTTCGCATTATTCATGTCGCGCGCCAGTCACTACGGGGAGCATTCAAGAGTTGACCTTTCGTGAACGTCATCATGTGACCTTTCGCCTCTCCCCCTGGGAGAGGCCGGCCGAAGGCCGGGTGAGGGTGCACCCACAGGCGCGACGGAAGCACCCTCACCCCAGCCCTCTCCCAGAGGGAGAGGGGGATCGGGAACTTCGTTTCGAGGAGCGATGCCAGACTCGGGTCACGCACAACCGCGAACGCCAAGAACAGATCAGCGTCCGCAACATCATGCTCCGGGCAATACGTCATCGCTGTCCACATCACTCCGTGGTAGGGGGGCGGGTCGGCGTGAGGATGCGGAGCGTGGCGTGCAGCCGCCAGCGACGCAACTCATGCCGCCCGCCCGCCGGGTTGGGCGAAGCAGGCTCGCCGCCTATCATCCCTCCATCCCAGGCACCGTCACCCCGGAACCCCTCCCCATGGCCGACTGGCTCGAACCCGGCTCCCAGGCCCCTGACTTCACGCTCCCCGCCCACGACGGCACGAAGGTCAAGCTGTCGAGTTTGCGCGGCCAGCCAGTGGTGCTCTATTTCTACCCCAAGGACGACACCCCCGGCTGCACCCGCGAGGCCTGCGACTTCCGCGACGCCAAGGCAAAACTGGCCAAGCACGGTGCCGTCGTGCTCGGCGTCAGCCCCGATGGTCCGGAGAGCCACGCTACGTTTCGCACGAAGTATTCCCTGCCGTTCACCCTGCTGTGCGACGTCGACCACAAGGTGGCCGAGAAGTACGGTGCCTGGCGGGAGAAGAACATGTACGGGAAGAAATCGATGGGGATCGCCCGCAGCACGTTCATCATCGATGCCGACGGGCGGGTGGCGAAGGTGTTCAAGGCGGTGAAGGTCGATGGCCACGCCGAGCAGGTGCTGGCGGCCCTCGGCGAAAGTCGGCCCTAGCTGTCCGTCGACAAAGCCATCCATGGCCTTTGTCCACTTGGCCGACCGGTGCAGCCGTCACGATCGGCACCAGGCGGCCCAGGGATCGGCTTCCCGCCACTCCTGCCTGCGGCCGGCCGTCGCCGCAGGCCCTTCCCGGCGCATACTTGCTGGCCGCCGGCGGGGTGCCGCCCGGCCTGTCCCGCGTCGTCGTGCCCATGTCGAACTTCCTCGCCCGTTGTGCTGCGATCGGCCTCGTCGGCGGCGGGTTCGCGGCCACTGGCGACCTCGGCTGGCTGGCCGCTCGGGGCATGCGGCTGGTCAACGCCCGCACGATTCCGTCCGAGGAGACGCCGGCCGACGCGGCGGCGGTGGTCTCCGCGGCGACGCCGGACATTCCGCCGGCCACGCCCCCGCTGCCGCCCTCCGCGACCGACCCGTTCCGCAGCCCGTCGGCCGCGCGACCCGCCGGGCAATCCGACGGCGATCCGTCACCGCCGAGCAACGGCCCGGCCCAGATCGACCTGGCGACGCTCCGCCCCGGCGAGCGGGTTACGATCTGGATCGGCCGGCCGACGATTGCCCGGCAGCCGTGGATCGCCTTCGACATCGTCGATCCGACGGCCGGCGAGGCCCTCCTGTTCACGCCCGGCACGGCGGCTCGGCGGGTAAAGGTCCGTGCCGCCCGCGGCAGCCTGCCCTCCATCGTGGCCAAGGGCGACGGAATTGTCGTCACGCCGCTCGGCCCCGCGCATCACGATCAGGCCGGCGGTGAAACCCTCGGCCCGATCACGGCGCTGGCCATCGGGCGCTGACAATACGCGAATCAGACGTGATCTTCCCGTGATACGGGCGGGCGGGATCGATGACGCGGTGAGGGTCTGCCCGTGCCCCGGGAGCCGGCGTAGCTGACCAGCGCAGGCATGGATGCCGAAGCGCAGGCAGCTCCGAGTGAGCACAGGCCCGGAGGGCCGGAGCGAACGTCCGGCGACGGGGCATGGGCAGCCCCGAACCACCACGCAGAAAGCGTGACCCGTATCAGGCGTCCTCGTGGGTCGCCTCTGCGGCCTCGCGTTCCTTCGACCAGCCGACCCGCTTCTTCGAGAGGCCGATCTTGCGCTCGTCGGTGTCCACCCGGAGGATCTTCACCTCCAGCGGATCGCCGACCTTCACAACGTCCTCGGCATTCTCGATCTTGTCCTCCGACAGTTCGGAGATGTGGAGCAGGCCCTCGAGGCCGTCCTCCAGGCCCACGAACACGCCGAAGTTGGTGATCTTCGTGACCGTGCCCTTCACGACGTCGCCCGACTTGTACCGCTTGGGGATGTCGGTGGTCCAAGGATCGTCGGCCATCTGCTTGAGGCCCAGGGCGATCCGCCGCCGCTGCTGGTCGACGGACAGCACCTTGCACTCCACCTCCTGGCCCTTCTCCAGCATTTCGCTGGGGTGGGTCACCTTGCGGGTCCACGACATGTCGGTGACATGGAGCAGCCCGTCGATGCCATCGTCGATCTCGACGAAGGCGCCGTAGTTGGTGAGGTTCCGCACCACGCCCTTGACCACCGCGCCCGGCGGATAGTCGCCGGCGACCTTCTCCCAGGGATTCTGCTGGGTCTGCTTCATGCCCAGCGAAATCTCCTGCTTTTCCTTGTTGATGGCGAGCACCACCACCTCGACCTCGTCGCCCGGCTTGACGAGCTCCGACGGGTGGCTGACCCGCTTCGTCCAGCTCATCTCGCTGATGTGCACGAGCCCCTCGACGCCGTCCTCGAGCTTCACGAAGGCGCCATAGCTCATCACGTTCACGACCGTGCCCTTGCAGACCGTGCCGACCGGGTACTTGTCGGCCACCTTGGCCCACGGGCTGGCGGTCCGCTGCTTCATGCCGAGGGCGATCTTCTCGCGCTCGCGGTCGATGTGCAGCACCTGCACCTCGATCTCCTGGTCGATCTGCACCATCTCGCTGGGATGGCCGATCCGGGCCCACGACATGTCGGTGATGTGGAGCAGGCCGTCGATGCCGCCGAGATCGACGAACGCGCCGAAGTCGGCGATGTTCTTGACGATGCCACGCCGCACCTGGCCGACCTCGAGCGTCTCCATGAGCTGCTTCTTCCGCTCCGCCCGCTCCTGCTCGATCAGCGCCCGCCGCGAGACGACGATGTTGCGCCGGGCCTCGTCGATCTTCAGCACCAGGCACTGGATGCAGCGGCCGCAATAGTCGCCGATGTCGGCCGGACGGCGGATGTCCACCTGGCTCGCAGGCAGGAACACGTTCACGCCCGAGATGTCCACGAGCAGGCCGCCCTTGATCTTCCGCGTGACGAAGCCCGTGACCACGTCGTTCTCGTGGACGCTCTCCATGACGCGGAGCCAATCCTCGATCCGCCGCGCCTTCCGCTTCGAGAGCGTGATCAGGCCGCGCTGCTCCTCGAGCGAGCCGTCCTCGAACTCCTCGAGGAGCACCTTGACGGTGTCGCCGACCTGCGGCGGGGGCTCCGTCTCGTCCCACTCGTTCCGCGGGATGTGGCCTTCGCTCTTGTAGCCGACGTCGACGAGCACGAACTCGTCGTCCACCCGCAGCACCTTCCCCTCGAGCACCGAGTTCACCGCCAGCGTGGCCGCTCCGACCGAATACTCGCCCTCCGCGGCGCCGGCCATGGCCAGTTCGAGTTCTTGATCGAGTTCGTCGCCGAGTTCCAGTTCACGAATGAGGTTGCGGTTGACCATGCGTCGGGGGGTTTCGGGAAAGCGGGTAGGGGGAGGGGAATTGTGCGGGCCACGTTCGGTCGAGCCTCGCAGTGTAGCAGCGGCCGTGAGGCCTCACAATCGAGCGTTTTTACCCCCGCCACCGCAGCCTTCCCGACCCGCAGGCCATGCGGCCCGGGCATCGGATCCCGACCGACTCGCCGATGCCTTCTATGGTGGCCATCATGGAATCGTGGCTGAACGGCCCGGGAGCCGGATGGCGAACGGGATGGCCTCCGTACCCGGAGTCCCCCGGCGGAAGCCGGGGCTTGCTGTGAAGCGAATGTGCCGCGGGCCGCTGGTGCTCCTGACCCTGCTCGGTGCCGCGCTGGCCGCAGCGCCGGCGCGGGCGCAGTTCCTCGACGCCGAGGCGACCGCCTCCGGCCCCGGCCTCGGTGACGTCCGCACGTTCAAATATCGGGTCGGGCTCGTGGTCACGGCGGAAGGGGGGCCATGCTCCGGGCTCTACGCCACGCTGCCGGTGCCCGAGGAATGGCCCGAGCAGAAGGTGCGGATCGTCGCGGAAGATGTCTCGCCGGCCGTGCGCAACCTCCGCTACCGCACGCTTCCCGGGGGCGTGAAGCAGATGGTGGTGGAGATTCCGGAACTGCCCGCCGGCAAGCAAGCCCGCGCCGTGGTGACCTTCGAACTCGACCGAGCCGCGATTGTCGCCCCGCCCGACACCGCCGGCCTGCGGATTCCGGAGAAGCCCGACCGGGCGCTCAAGGCCCACCTGGGCACAAGCCCCTACATCGAGACCCGCGACCCGAAGATCACGGCCCTCGCCAAGGCGGCCGGCAAGGACCTCGACGGCTGGCGCAAGGTCGAGGCGATCTACGACACCGTCCGCGACAAGGTCGAGTATCGCAACGGCGAACTGAAGGGCGCCCGGCGGGCGCTGGCCGACGGTTGGGGCGACTGCGAGGAACTGACCTGCCTGTTCATCGCCATGGCCAGGGCGGAGGGCATTCCCGCCCGCACCGTGTGGGTTGAGGGGCATTGCTACCCGGAGTTTTATCTCGTCGACGCGACGGGCAAGGGCTGGTGGTTCCCCTGCCAGGCAGCCGGCACGCGGGCCTTTGGAGCGATGCCCGATCAGTTGCCAATCCTGCAGAAGGGCGACAACTTCCGCGACCCCGACCGCCCGGGCAAGTCGCTGCGGTACGTCTCCGAGTTCCTCAAGGGCGCGACCGTGAAGGGCACGGGCGACCCCCGGGTGGAATGGATTCGCGAGGGGGCCTGACCCTGCTCACTCCGCAGCCGTCGGCAGCCCGAGGGGCACCGCGTCGTCGCCGATCGGACGGCCGAACTGATCGCGGGCGACCGGCGTGAACCAGCGCGGCGCGATCGGCAGACCGGCATCCTTCCACGCCGCCTCGAGCCGGTCGCCGGCGAGCCGCACGATCTTCTCACGGCCGCGGCCGGCGAGCGTCGCCCGATCGGCCCACGGCGTGACCGGGCCTTCGAAGCCCGCGGCCTTGGCGTGGCGGAGCACCGCCGCCGCGTCGATGACTCCCGTTTCGCCCGGCATCAGCCGCTGCGCGTGCCCGAGTGCCGCGGCCACGCCCTCGCGGGGCGCGTCCGAAAGCCGCACTTCGACAAGCCTCCCGCGCGGCGTCCGCTCGATCATCTCGACCGGCTCGCCGGTGACGTGCAACGCCCAGGCGTCGGCAACCGCGCCGATCCGCTCGTGCGCCACGCTGACGAGGCCGAGCAGGCCCTCATAGGTGGAGATGAACTGATTCGCCTTGCCCTCGCGGGCCTCGGCCTCGGGCCGGATCGCCAGGCCGAGCATGATGCCGCGCGGGGCGAGCAGATCGCCGATGGTATGCAGCCGCGTGCGGTGGAGCTCGAAGAAGTCCTTGAAGGAATGCTCGTCGGAGGCCGGCGCGATCGTGGCCACGGCTCGCGTCGCCTCGGTGGCCTCGGCCAGTTCGAGGAATCGCGGCAGCGCCTTCATCTCGCGGTCGAACGTGGACTCGTCCCCGGCCAGATCGACCGGCAGATGAAACACTCCCGCCTTGAGCCGCGCACTCACCATCAGCCGCCGGGCGTGAGGCACGCCGAACGTGTCGGCCTGCTGCTGGAAATCGAGGATGTCGATGTCCATCGCGTCGAACCCGAACGAGAGCGCCAGCTCGATGAGCTCGCTGGGACGACCGGAAAGGGGCAGGCCGACGGTGCTGAGATTGCGGAACATCCGGGGATAGGCTCCTGGTTCGGGAAAACGGCGGGCCGGGTAGTATTACCTGACGCCGTCTGTTTTTGAAGCGGGCGCCGCAAGGTCGAGGCCCCCATGTCGATTCTCGAGGCCGTCACGCTGGGTGTCATCCAGGGTTTGACGGAGTTTCTGCCGATCTCCAGCACGGCCCACCTCCGGGTCATCCCCGCCCTCCTGGGCTGGGACGACCCGGGGGCCGCCTTCTCCGCGGTCATCCAGGTCGGCACCCTGGCGGCCGTCTGCGTGGCCATGCGGCGGGACATCGCCGCGATCCTCTGCGACTCCCTTGCCAGCCTCCGCTCCGGGCGGCTGCCCGCGACGCCGGCTTCCCGGACAGGCCTGTTCATCGTCGTCGGCACCGTGCCGATCGTGGTCGCGGGCCTGCTCTGCAAGGATTTCATCAAGGGGCCGCTGCGGTCGCTCGAGGCCGTGATCACGGCGCTGCTGGCGGCCACGGTGGTGATGATGGCGGCCGAGTGGCTCCACCGCCGACGTGGCCTCCGCGGCGACACGGGCCGCGACGGGCTCGACGCCCTGGGCTGGGCCGACTGCCTCGTGATGGGCTGCGCCCAGGCGCTGGCCCTCTTTCCCGGCACGTCGCGCAGCGGGATCACGATCGCCGCCGGGATGCTCGGCGGCCTCGACCGCCGCACCGCGGCCCGGTTCTCGTTCCTGCTTTCGCTGCCGGCGATCGCCGCGGCCGCGCTGCTGGAACTCGTCGAGGAACGGCATGCGTTGCTCGGCTCGCGGGAGGCCGTGGAGGCGGCCGTTTGGGGCACGCTCACGGCGGGCATCGTAGGCTACGCCGCCATCCGCTGGCTCCTGCGGATGCTGACGAGCCACACGCTCTGGCCGTTCATCGCCTACCGGATCGCCTTGGCCGGCCTGCTGGCCTGGTCACTCGAGTCGGGCGTGGTGTCGGCGCCTGCTGCCCCAGTGCGATCGGGTAGCATGGTTTCATGCATGATGCACCCCGACGCGAGTCCGCGAGCGCCGCTGCCGCGCCCCCACGGCGCAGTCTCTTCCACTGGCTGCCCTTCCCGCTCGCCGCCGTCACGCTGACCGGCTTCGGCGGCGGCTGGCACTGGCTCCTCGATCTGACCAGCCACTTCCGCTGGTACTGGCTGCTGCTGGCCCTCGTCTGCCTCGCGGCGTCGTGGCGGCGGGCCGGGCGGGGCGGGCTCGTCTGCCTCGCCGTAGCCATCCTCGGCAACGTGTTGCCGCTGCTGCCCTACTGGGTCGCGCCCGCCGGCGGCACCGTGACCGCCGCGCCGCCCACCGTGCCCCGGCCGGATGCCGTGTCGATCGTTTCGGTCAACGTCCTCACGAGCAATACCGACAAACCGGCCGTGCTCGCCTACCTCCGCTCCCGCGACCCAGACCTGATCGTCGCCCTCGAAGTCGACACCGCCTGGGCCACGGCCCTCGCCGGCCTCTCCGATCGCTGGCCGCATGCAGTGGTGCAGCCCCGCGACGACAACTTCGGCATCGCCTTGCTGGCGAAGCAGCCGCCGCGCGAGCATCGGGTGCGGGAGTTCGGCGACGCGGCCGTGCCCTCGATCGTGGCGACGTTCGCCGATCCCGCGGGCGCCTACACGGTGATCGCCACGCACCCGGTGCCGCCAAAGGGACCGAACTATGCCCGCGACCGCGACGCCCAGCTCCGCGCAATCGCCGACTTCGTCGCCGCCGCGCCGCTGCCCTGCGTCGTCGCGGGCGACCTGAACGCCACGCCCTGGTCCGCGGCCTTCCGCGACCTCGTCACCCGCGGCGGCCTCGTCGACACGGCCCTCGGCCGCGGCGTGCAAGCGACGTGGAACGCCCGGGCATGGGCCCCACGGATTCCCATCGACCACATCCTCGCCCCGCCTGGCACAGAGGTGCTCCGCCGCGCCGTCGGCCCCGACGTCGGCTCCGACCACTTTCCCGTCGAGGCGGAAATCCGCCTGCCGGCGAGCCGGTAGACACGACCCCCATTCGCAAGCGTGGAGGCTTGCGTGACGTGTAGCGGCGGTCTCTGACCGTCGTGCCCTCCCCTGTAGCGGCGGTCTCCGACCGTCGAATCCGCCCTGTGGCTCCACAACCCGCATTCGCAAGCCTGGAGGCTTGCGCCACTGCGTCAGCGGTCGGGAGCCAGGTCCGCGAGATTCATGCCCAGCCGCTTGGCCTTCTTGTAGAGCGTGGTGCGGTTGATGCCCAGCGCCCGGGCCGCGGCGTCGCGCCGCCAGTTCGATCGCTCGAGCGCCTCGAGGATCAGTTGCCGCTCCGGCACCGCCATCGCCGCCTTGAGCGGCGGCGCGACGCGCTGGCCACCGTCTCCGCCGACCACCGGTCCGCGGCCGATCACGGATGGCGGCAGGTCGCAAACATCCACCAGCGACCCGCGGCCGAGAAACGCGGCCCGCCCCACGGCGTGCTCCAACTCACGGACGTTGCCCGGCCAGCCGTGGCTGACGAGGGCCTCCAGGGCGGCAGGCGTGAAGCCCTCGACCCGTCGTCCGGCCTTGGCGGCCGCGGCGGCGAGGAAGTGCGTGGCGAGGAGGGGAATGTCGCTCGGCCGGCTCCGCAGCGGCGGCATCTCCACGGTCACCACGTTGATCCGCCAGTAGAGGTCGGCGCGAAAGCGGCCGTCGGCCACCAGCTGCTCGAGGCTCTCGTGCGTGGCGAGGATCACGCGGGCATCCACCGCGTGGGTGCGGGATCCGCCCACCGGCTCGAACGCCATGTCCTGGAGCACGCGGAGCAGCTTAACCTGCATGGCGGGCGTGGCCGTGGCGATCTCGTCGAGGAAGATCGTGCCGCCGTCGGCCTGCAGGAAGCGGCCCTCGCGATCGGCGGTGGCGCCGGTGAACGCGCCGGCCACGTGGCCGAAGAGCTCGCTTTCCAACAATGTCTCGCTCAAGGCGCCGCAGGCCACCTCGACGAACCGGCCGATGCGACCGCTCTGGCGATGGATCTCGCGGGCGAGCAGCGACTTGCCGGTGCCGCTCTCGCCCGTGACCAGCACCGTAGCGGGCGTGGCGGCGATCCGGCCCACGACCTCGAGCACGCGGCGGATCGCGGGATGGGAGCCGAGAACCGGCGAAGCCACCGGCGCCCCGGCGGCGCGGGCAGCCGCGGCCGACCGGGCCTGATCGATGGCGGCAAGCAGATCGGCATCCCGCACGGGGCTGGCCACGGCGGCATCGCCGACGACCGCTGCAGGCTCCGCGGCGGGCAGGAGCACGAGCAGCCCGGCACCACCGGCCGCAGCGGCCACGCGCTGCGCATCGGCGATGGCCCCGTCGAGGATGATCACGTCGCACGCGGCGCGGGCCAGGGCTTGCGCCGCCTCGGCAGCGGTGCCGGCGGCCGAGGCGTGGTGGCCGAGGCCGCAGAGCCACTGGGCGAGATGCGACGCCTTGCGCCGGTCGTCATCCACGACGAGCAGGCGCATGGCGGACGAGGCATGGGACGAGTTGTCGATCATGAGGGTCTCCCGCGACGGAGGCGCGGGACACGCCTCCACGAATCTTTAGGTCGCGAAACGGCGACGGCAAAGTCGCCCCAGGGCGACAAGTCACCGGATTCGGCAGGGTCGCGGCGGCATGACCGGCACGACCGTCACGACTCCCCGTGGCGCATGCCTCCAGGCATGCGAATCCGGGTTGGGGAGCTACGGGGCCCGGATTCGACGGTCAGAGACCGCCGCTACAGAGGACACGACGGTCTCCGTGGCGCATGCCTCCAGGCATGCGAATCTTGGCCCCGTTCCAGCCCACCGGCGGCTTCAGGGCTTGGGGGTTTCGTCGTGGTTCACGTCGCCGAGATGGACGGCATCGGCGATCCGGTCCGCCGCCGGTCCGAGGAGGATCTCGCGGTTCTCGAACAGCGCCTCGGGATCCTGATCGAGCATCCGGATCCGCCGCTTGCGGAACGAGAAAAACGCGACCACGGCCAGGGCGACCAACGCCGCGAGGATCACGATGACGGTCAGCCCCTTCTCGGCCGACTGGATCAGCCCCGTGATCCGGTCGCCGAACAGGTAGGCGAGGCCGAAGAATCCGCCGATCACGACCGTGGCGCAGATGAAGTCGGCGAGCAGGAACCAGCGGTACTTCACCCGGAGGATGCCGGCCGTGAGGTAGAAGGGGCTGCGGAGGCCGACGAGGAACCGAGCCACGAAGAACGCCTTGATGCCGTGCTTCTTGAGGAGGTCCTCGATCGTCTTCTCGCGCTCGGGCGTGAGAAAGCCCGACCACCAGGGATGCTCCTTGAGGATCCGGGCCCCGAAGAACCGGCCGATGGCATACATCAGGCTGTCGCCGAGCAACGCCCCCACCATGCAGGCCGGCAGGGCGTAGTACCACTTCAGCGCCCCGGCCTTGCTGGCCACCCCGGCCGCCACGATCGGCACCTCTTCGGGGACCGGCAGACCGATGCCCGTGAGCGTGAGGAAGAGAACGATCCCCAGGTAGGAAGTCTGCTCGATCCAGTCCAGCATGGGGATGATGGCGACGGGGTGGGGCGGAAAAAACCGTCAGTCTACACGGCGCCCGCGGTTCAGCCACGCTCGAGCATTTCGACGGCCGCCTGCGGCTCCCACGTCACGTCCGCGGCGGCGAGGTTCGCCGTGGCCACGGCCACGCGGCCCGCCGCGGCCGCGGGCAGCACGAGAATCGCCGCCACGTCGCCATCGGCGGGTGCGACGGCGTCGAGGCCGGCCGGGCCGAGCACGTACAGCGCCGTCGCCAGGGCGTCGGCCGTGGCGGCTTCGGGTGCCAGCACCGTCGCCGAGAGCACGCCTTCGGCTGGCCGACCCGTCCGCGGGTCGAGGATGTGACCGAGTTTGCGGCCCCGGTCCACGAAGAACTGCGTACCCGACCCGCTCGTGCCCAGCGCCCGATCGGCGAGCGTGAGTGTCGCCAGCCGGTGGCCCGGCAGCAGCGGGTGCCGGAGGCCGACCTTCCAGCCACGGCGGCCCGGCCCCCCGAACCCTTGCGTGCCGCGGGCCCGCACGCTGCTGGAGCCGCCGTGGATCAACACGCTTTCCACGCCGCGATCGGCGAGCCAATCCACGGCCCGATCGACGGCCCAGCCCTTGCCGATCGCCCCAGGATTGATCTCCACGCCGGGCTGCGTGAACCGCACGCGTCGCGTCTCCGGGTCGAGTTCCACGTGCCGCATGCCGGAGGCGGCCAGGGCGGCGGCCTGCTCTTCGGCGGCGGGCGTACGTCCCTGCCGCTGGAGAAATCCCCAGGCCTTCACCAGCGCCCCTGCCGCGATATCGAACCCGCCGCCGGTGCGATCGTGAAGTTCGCGGGCCCGCGTGAGCAGCGCGAACACCTCATGCGACACTGGCTGCCAGCCGGAGGCGGCCGTGGCGTTGAGGATCGCCAGGTCGCTCGTGTCACGATAGACGCTGAAAGCGTTCTCAATCTCGTCCACGACGTCGAGCGTCGCGCAGGCCAGGGCCGTGGCATCGGGCACCTCGCCGACGTTGAACACCACCTCGAACCGGCAGGCCATCGCCTCCCGGCCGATCACGAGCGAATGAATGTCGGCGTCGCCCGGCATGGTCTCATCGTACGATTTGACGTGTGCGAACGGTACAAAAAGCCCCCGGCGGAAGCCGGGGGACTCCGGGTGGCATGCCTTCCCGCGTGCCATGCGGGCGGGCTCGAACCGGGGAACCGTGTGCCGTCGTGGCCTCGCGCCCGGACCTTCAGCGCGGCGCCAACCCTCGATCGAAGGCGTCTTGATCACGGCGGAAGACGGCCAGCTCGCGTTCGAACTCCGGCAGCGAGATCGAGTAGACGGGTCGCTCGTCGGTATGCGAGTGGCAGTGGGCCACGAGCATCCGGTAGAGAAACTTGAACAGCTGCCGCGGCACTCGCAGGCTGCGCAGGCCGTCGATCAGCCGGCGCTGGTCGACGGCGGGCTCGAAGAGCTGCGCCAGCGTGGCCGGCGGCGCCCCCACGCTCGCCGCCTTCACGCGGGCCGAGGCGATGTCGTAGAGGGTCTCGCCCGACCACTCGAGCGAGGGCACGAGGTTCTGCTTGTCGAGCCGGGCCCGCTGATTGAACTCCTCCGTCTCACGCTCGATGAACCGGTAGAGCTCGCCGGGGAGGAGGAGCTTGAAGCCGAGGCCGGGCGACTTGAGAAACTTGTTGTCGAACAGCGGCCAGATCACCTGCCGCATCCGCTCGGCCGAGCCGTTGATGAGGTGCGGTTCGTCGAGCCGGTCGACGATCACCACCATGCCTGTGTAGCCGAGCGCCTTGAGCACACCCTGCAGCTTGCCGAACAACTCGTAGCGATCGTCGCTGCGGGCGAAGGCCGGCAGCGGCTGGCCGGCAAGATCGACCTCCGGCATGCGGGCCAGCGCCCGCGCGAGCTGACCGATGGTGCGGTTGCCGGTCCGCATCGAGTGGACGATCCGCCAGGCCTTCCAGCCCCCGCGGACCTGCCGCCAGATGAACGGCAGCCAGGCGGCGGCGAGGGCCGCCCACGGCCACCAGTGCCGCGTCCAGTCGAGGCTGCCCTTGAAGATGGAAAAGCCCAGGGCCGCGACGATGGCGACCGTAGCCGCGACCGCCAACGCCCGGGGCCACAGCCCGCGCCACGCCCGGTAGCCGATCCGGCCGCGCAGCCGCCGCCACCGTGCCGGGAAGGTTTCGGCCAGCGATTGGTCGTAGCAGGCGGCCAGGAGCGCGAGGTCGCGGGCCTGCGGGGGCGTGAGCTTCGCCTGCCGCGTTGGCGGCTCGTTGACGCTGGTCACCAACTGCGTGACGGCCAGGGTGAGGATCGCATCCATGTGATCCCAGAGCTTCCACTGGGCGAGCACCTTCTCGACCGGACGATTCGGCCCCACGCGGCTCACGAACCGGTCGAGGAACGGATTGAAGTCGTCGTACAGCACGACGAAGGTGCGGGCCTCGGGATGCGCGGCCGCATGCCGCTCGAATTGCCGCACCATCTGCAGCTTGAGGGCCGTCTTGCCGGAGCCCTTCTCGCCGAACACGATCGCCGTGCTCGGGTCGGCGGGATCGCCGTAGATCTTGTCCCAGGCCGGGTGGAATGTCGTCTCCAGGCAGGTCCGCTTGAAGACCGTGTCGTTTTGCGCGTCTTCCTCGGCGAACGGGTTGCCCGCGATGCCGTGGTGCTCGAGGAACTCGTGGACTTTCATCGCGTGCGGTGTTCCCGGGGCCGGTTCACTTCCCCGCGGCGACCATGCCCTCCACCATCGTGCGGAACCCGTCGGCGTGGGCGGCGACCGTCTTTGCGGGGCCGTAGAACTTGAGGAAGTAGTTGCCGCGGTCGGGCGTCTCCACGATCGCCGCCAGCATCCGATAGTCGGGCCGGTCCACGGCGCGGCCGCCGGCGAAGGGGCCGCCGGGCGAGTCTTTGTAGGTGCCCGGGATGTCCACGAGCGTCACCTTGCAGCCGGCCAGATCGAGCTTCTTGGTCGTGGCCTTGGTCTTGGTCTCGCTGCCATCGGGCTGTGCGAACTGGCCGTACCAGCGGTCAATGTTGGCCTGCACGGTGCCGCCGGCCCCCATCACGGTCATGCGGCCCGGCTGGGCGGGAGTGCCGTCCGCGGCGGCGCCCTCCGACGGGATCGCGAACTCCGTCTCGACGATCCCGGACTTCGGCTGCACCCGTTGCCACCCAGCCGGCGCCTGCAGCGAGAAACCGCCGTCGGCGATCGTGAACACGCGGGTCTCCGGCCCGGCCTCGGTCGCAGGAGCCTGGGCCGACGTGTGCAGGGGTGTCAGGCCCACGGCCACGACAGCCATGAACATGAAGCACGGCAGCGAGCGGGCGACGAACAGATACGGGCGGGGCACGATCATGGCGCGAACTCCTCGGGAATGAAGGGCGGTGATCAGACGAGACTGTAGCACAGCGACCAGGCGCGGGGAGGAACGGCGGAAAACCAGCCCGTTCACCGCCGCAGGCACTCGGGAAACACGCCGGCGACCGGCCGCCAGTCGGACCAGTCCGCCCGCCAGACCAGCTCGTTCCCGGTCGCCTGCCCGGAATCGAGCCACGCCTGCATGGCGTCGGCCGACATCGGCTCCGAGGCCGTCCCCCCCGGCACCGCGAGACACCACGCCAGGTCGGGCCGCTCGGCGATCAGGGGATGGCGGCGCACCTCCTCGACGACGAGTTCGACCTCTTCCTCCCCGGGTTCGCGCCGCACGTCGTTCACGGACCCGATCGCCTCGGGCCGCGCCGGCTCCGGCTCGCGGTTGAGCAGCAGCACCCGCGGCAGCCGCGCGGCGATCGTGGCATCGAGCGACACGACCTTTGCCTCGGGCAGCGGCGTCGCGCCGCCACCAGCCGCCGGGGGCTCGACGGAGGCCAGCGGAATCCGAAACCGGGCACCACAGGTGGGGCACACACCCTTCTTTCCCGCCAGGCTGTCCTTGACCTTGATGCGGTGGCCCTGGGGACAAAACGAGACGATGCCCATGACTGCAGCCCCGGGGGCGACGCGACGGTGGCCGGCTCCCACCGGCGCTCGATCATCCCGCCGACAGCCATCGCTCCGCAAGGGGCCGGCCGAACCTTGTGGAACGGCCCCATGGGCCGTAGTCTCGGCGAGGGACCGGCGGGAAACGCCCCGCCCGCGAGGACCTTCGGGAGCAGGCTGGCCATGGCACGACGCGACGCACGCCCGGATCCGGAGCAGGAGGGCCAGGAGGAGGACCGCGGGCCGCTGGAGATCGCGCTGGTGGGCGACCTCACGGAGAGCGAGAGCGACCTCACCGATCGGCTGCTCGGTGTCGCTCCCGGCGGCGAGTGCACGATCTACTTCGACTCGCCCGGCGGCAGCCCCTACTGCGCGATGTCGCTGGTGTCCTTGCTGCGGATTCGCGACGTGCGGGCCACCGCCATCGTCACGGGCGAGTGCTCGTCGGCCGCCCTGTGGCCGTTCGCGGCCTGCCGGCGCCGGCTGGTCACCCCATACAGCGTGTTCCTCTTCCACCCGATGAAGTGGCAGAGCGAGGAGCACATCGGCATCAAGGAGGCGGCCGAGTGGTCGCGGCACTTCGCCGACCTCGAGCGCGACATGGACGTGCTGCTGACGCAGCTCTTCGGCCGTTCCGCCGAACTCATCGAGCGATGGATCGCCACGCACCGCTACGTGACCGGTAAGGAGATGGCGGAGGCCGGCCTGGCCGAACTGATTCCCCTGCAGCCGCTCCGCGGCCTGGCGCCCGGGAGCGGCGGCTGACCTCGTCTCCTGGAGCTGGAGCGGCGGTCTCTGACCGTCGTCCCCCTTGTAGCGGCGGTCTCTGACCGTCGTCCCTTTGTAGCGGCGGTCTCTGACCGTCGTCTCCTTTGTAGCGGCGGTCTCTGACCGTCGTCAGCCTTGGAGCGGCGGTCTCTGACCGTCGTCAGCCGCGGTAGTCACCGTGGCAGGCATCGCAAGACTTCTTCAGCGCGCCGACGGCTGTGCGGGCAGCGTCGTAATCCTTCTTGCGGCCGGCATCGCGGGCGGCGTGGCCGGCGTCGCGCATCGCGGCCGCGTAGCCACGATAGGTGTCGTCGTCGTGAAACTCGAAGTTCTTGTGTTGGATCGCCTCGCCGATCGCGGCCACCATCTCCGCCTCGTGGACGACGCGATCGAGCTTCCTGTCGAAGTCGCTCTTGCTGGCCACTGCCGCGGCCAGCGCCTCGTCGGCCGATTCCAATCGCGCCATCAGCGCCGGGCGGGCCGCCACCTGGCTCCACTGGAAATCCTCGTCGCGGTCCGGCTTGCCCTGCGGCGCCCCGCCGTCGAGCATCGCTTCGAGGTCCGCCAGCCGGGCCTTCGATTCGGCGAACGACTGGTCGGTGCCGGTCTTGCAGTTGAATCCCGCGCGGGCGAAAAGGTCACGGGCCGTGGCGGCGTCCTTCTTCCAGCGGATATCCACTTCATAAGCGGCGATCACGCCGAAGGCCAACGCCACCGAACTGAAAGCCTCGCGGGCCTTGTCGTAGCCACCTCCCTTGAAGTCGGTGGGGCGGGTGACCGCGGCGGCGACTACCGCTTTCATGTCCTTGATCTCGTCGGTGAGCGTCTCTTCCGAAACCACCGCCGACCACTTCACGCCTGATCCCCCCGCGGCGGTCCCAGCCTCCGCCGGCCCCACCGAGGCCGGCCCGCCAGAACCGCGGGACATGGTTTTGAAGTCGGGCCGTTCGCCCTGGAGGACGGTGAAGGCGTCTTCAAGAAACGTGCCGGAGACCGCCGCTGCATCCCAGGCCGGCGGGGGTGCCGACCGCCGCACGGGCTTCGGCCGGGCTGACTGGCCCGACGCGGATGCGGCCATCAGGGCCAGGATCGCAACCGCCAGCGACCGACCGACGGGCGGGATGGAGCGGAGTGAGCGTGACTGGGAGATCATCCCGTCAGCCTACCCGAAATCGCCGGACAGACTCCTCTTGACCGGCACATCGACGACCGTCACCTTCCCGCCCCGGTCGAGCCGCTCCAGTGGCCGTCCGCGCCCTCGTTCAGGAGCTCCTTCGTCATGGCCGCGAACAGTCGAAACCCCCGCTTTCCATCGGTCGCCGCATCATCCCTGTGGGCCGCCAGCCTCCTCGCGGGGCTCGGCGTCACGGCGCTGCTGCTCCAGCCGGGATGCTCCGGTGCCACCGGCCCGACGGCCAAGGCCGAGCCCGCCAAGGCCACCGTCGTGACTTTCCTGGAGGCGATCAAGCGTGGCGACGACGCCGCCGCCCGTGGCCTTCTGACGAAGCTGGCCCGCCTCAAGACCGAGGAACTGGGGATTTCCGTGGCCCCGCCGGTGGCGGACACGGCCACCTATTCCGTCCGCGACGCGGAAGTCGTCGGCGAGGCGGAGGATCTCGTGCATGTCGGCACGACCTGGACCGACGTGGATGGCGACGGCTTTAAGACCACGGAAAACGTGGTCTGGGTCGTGCGGCTCGATCCGGAGGGCTGGCGGGTCGTCGGCATGGCGATGCGGGTGTTCGAGGACATGGCGCCGCTGCTGCTGAACTTCGAAGACCCGGAGGACATGCTGGCCAAGCAGGAGATGGTGGCCCAGGAAATCAAAAAGCGGTCCCAGCAGGCGGAAAAAGACGCAGCCGCACGCACGGCACGCGGCGCATCGCCCGCGAAAGTCCAGTAGCAAAACAAACCTACAGGCCTCACAGGCCCCAAAATCGCTATTCTCAGCCCAAAGCCCCCATCTTCTTGACACCGATGGGGTGGCTGCTAGCCTAACTCCCGAGTTTTCTCGGGCAGCAAAGCTTCTCCAGACGGCGCATCTTCCCCTGAAGGTCGCTCCGTTTTCTCGAGGCGCGGACGCCCGGGGGCGAACTCCGGCAGTTCCGAACAACAAGGCTTGCTGCGGTCCGGTGGCCGTCCCGGATCGGGTTTGAATTCGTGACGGCTTCGAAGGACGCACGACGCGTTCAGTTTCCCCAAGTGGAGGTCTGTGATGAAGCGGTTCCTCGGTTTTGCAGTTGCGATGTTTTTCGCGCTCGTCGCCATCGCCCTCGTCGGCGGTGACTCGGGCGCGGTGGCCGGCCACGGCTGCCACGGCGGCCGTCGGTGCCACGGTGGCCTGCTCGCCCGTCATCATGCCAAGAAGTGCCACGGTGGCCTGCTGGCCCGTCACAAGGCCCGGAAGTGCCACGGTGCCGAGGCCGCTGCTGCGGCTGACTGCGGCTCGTGCGGTGAGGCTGCTGCCGCCGATTGCGGCTCGTGCGGTGAGGCCGCTGTCGTCGAAGGCGGCTGCTCGGGCTGCGGCGAGGCTGCCGTCGAGGGTGGCTGCGTCGGCGGTGCCTGCGGTGGTGCGGGCGTGATCTCCGAGGGCGTGCCGACCGAGGCTGCTCCCGCCGCTCCGGCTGCTCCGGCTGCTCCGGCTGCTCCCGCCGCCCCGGCTGCTCCCGCCGCTCCGGCGAAGACCTGATGTCGGAATGCTGCTCGACTTGCAGCGACGCTGCGAGCCGGGTGACCGACTGAAACACGGCCGGGCCTTCCTTTCGGGGAGGCCCGGCTTTTTTCATGGCCCCGATGCCGGGGGCGCGGGCGGCGCCTCTGGCGGAACGAGCCGCCGCAGGAGGCGGCCGCGGCGGGAGGGCACCTGCTCCGGGTTGGCCGCCTCCGCTGCCCGACGTTCGGCTCTGCGCTTCGCGACCTCGTCGAGCACCCCGCCGACGAGATCGACGATCGCCTCGGCCGTGGGACCACCGGCTGCGGTGCCGGAGGCCTGCACACCCGGCGTTGGCTCGTCGGCCTTCCACCCGGGCGCGGGCGGCGGACTGCCGTTCGCACCCGCGGGCGGCGGAGCCTGGGTCGGCGGGGCGCCGTTGCGTATCCGATCCAGCAGATCGGCGACGACATCGCCGGCCGTGGCCTTGATCGAGCCATCGAAGTTCACCTGCGGCTGGCCAAGCACACCCCCGATCCCGACCGACACGCGTTTGCCGGCGAGGGCCGCGAGGATCGGCCGATCCTGGGGGAGGTCGGCCGGTATCGGCAGGGACAGTTTCACGTCGAGCGACTTGTCTTCAATGCCCACCGAGCCGCTGGAATGGACGTCGAGACGCTGGCCGGGCTTCGCCAGCGGCACGCCGAACTCGAGCCCCTCATGCCACACGCGGCCATCCGCCACCCGAAAGGCAACGTGCGATTCGTCGGCGATCCGGATCGCCGGCGGCGGCGGCAGGCGCACGGGCAGCGATTCGATGAGCCGGGTCACGAGCGGCCCCGGGCCGAGCACCACCTCGTGCATCGCCAGCACGCCTGCGATGGTGCCGCCCGCCGGCCGACCGACGGGTAGCCGGGCGCCGTCGAGCCGCAGCGAGAAGCGGCCGCTCGTCCGCGTGGCGTCGGCGAGTACCGGAGCGATGTAGGCCAGCACGCCCTGGGCGACGCCCGGCTCCATGCGCGCGTCCGCGAGCAGCTGCACTGGCTCGATCACCCACTCGCTCCACCCGCCGTCCGCGGCCGGCACGAGCGCCGCCCGAACGTTGATCGGGTCGCTGACCCACGGCTCCTGAGTCCAGGGGCCGTCGATGCGCACGATGGCGTCGGCCACTTCGAGCCGCAGCCGCACCGGGCTGCGCCGCGGCCGCGGCGCGGTGGAACCGGTGGCATTGGCCGGGGCCGGCACGAACAAGCCCTCGAAGTTCGACTTCCGATTCGCATCGTAGACGACGTCCGCCTCCAGACCTTCGATGCGCACCCGGCCGACGTCACCCACCGAGAGCAGGATCTGCACCAGACCGTGGCTCACCTCGATCTTCCGAATCCGGATCGGCGGCTTCCCTCCCGCACGCGGCACGACCGCGAGGTTCTCGAGCACGAGCGGCCCCGTCCAGCCCAGACGGACCGCGCTGATCCGCACGTCCCCCTGCAGCTCGGGAACCACGCCGGCGATGAGCCGCGAAATCCGCGCCGGGCTGGAGAGCAGCCAGGGCAAAGCCGCGCCGCCAAGCACTAAGGCGATGGCGAGCGTGCCGAGCAGCATGCGGACCTGCGACGAAAAAAACCCGTGTGGCCGGGGGGCCGACGGGGACTGCGGCTGTGGCATGGTGGTGATCGCTCCTCCGAAGCCCGCGAAACCGGCACCGCCCGGCCGGTCACCATGGTGTGGCCGCGGCCCGCGGCGCGATGCCCGCCGATTCTACGCGGAAGCGGGCGGGCCCGCCGCTTGAAGGGCGGGCCGGTGTGCTAGACTGCGGAGGTTCCGCGGGCGTAGCTCAGTTGGTAGAGCGCTAGCTTCCCAAGCTGGATGTCGAGGGTTCGAGTCCCTTCGCCCGCTTTGCTTCTTTTGCCGTAAACACGCCCGACGCTCGGTGTTTTCACGGCTGCCCCTGGCTCCGATACTGCCACGGCGGCGTCGGGGCGGCATCGGCCCACAGGCCGAGCTTGGCCGCCTTGGCCTGCGACTGGTCTGTGCCGAGCGAGCGTTCCTGCGACGCCGGGTCTTGCCAGGCGTTGCCGGTGGCGACCATCTGTCGGCTGACATCGATGCCATCGACGGAGAGTCGGGCCGTCGGCGCTCCCGTGGCGGCGGGACCACCATCGACCACCTCGACCGTGCGCCCAAACACCATCCCGGCGAGCGCTTCGCGGGCCGTCTTGCCGTAATCCTGGCTGATCTCCGGCGCGTCAATGTCGGCGAGACCGATCTTCCGCTGCTGGTTGAGGTCGTCGAGGCAGGTGACCGTGTCGCCGTCCTGCACACCCACGACACGCCACAGCCGTGAGCGGGGCACGGCGACCGTGGGAGGCGGCGCGGCGACGGGCTGCATGGCGGGTGCGGCATCCGCCGGCGCGATCGCCGCGACAGGAGGCGGCGCGGCCGCGGCCGCAGCGACCCCGGCGGCGGGCACGGCGGCGGCGGCCCAGCCGGCGACAGGCGGCGCGGTCGATGGCATCCAACCCATCGGCGGCGCGGCGGGCGGTGGAGGCGGCGGGGCAGGAGCGGGAGCGTAGCGGGCCACCGTCGCCGGCGGAGCCTGCGCCGTCACGGGCGGAACGGCAGGAGCCTGGTAGTTCCAGCCCGGAGCATAGGGAGCCGGAGCCGCACCATAGAGCTGCGGGCTGCGATACACCGGCGCCTGACGACGGTTCACCGCCGGTGCCTGCGGCACGGCCAGCACGGGCGGCCCGACCTGGTAGGTGAACGTGTATGTCGGCGCGAAGTACTGCGTGATCACCCGGCCATCCGGCCCGATGCCCTGATAGGGAATCGCCTGCGGCTGCCAGCCGGGAGGGATCGTGCCTCCCTGGATCACTGCGGCCGGGAGGGGAGGGGCCTGCCAATAGGCGACGGCGGACGGTGCCGCCGCGGCGGCCGGCTTGCCATCGGGGTCGGTAGGCTTCGCGGTGGCCGAGCCTCCGCCGGTTGACCAGGCGCTGACCTTGGCCGCGTCGGCAGTGGCCGCCGTCTGGCCGCGGGCCATGGGCAGGCATGCCGTGCAGGCTGCCATCACGATCGCGAATTGTCGGCCACGATGCCGCACGTCGTCCGCCCTCCGGCCTCGCCGGCTTGTAGCATTCCGCCGACCGTTCCTGCCATCGGAATCCCGCCCGCAGCCGATGGAGTCAGGAGCCCCGGCCCGGCATGCCTTGCCGGAAACGTGCCGCCTGGGTGAACTGGGAAGAATGACGAACATGCGACCTTCCCAGACGCCGATCCTGGCGGTTTGCCTGACGGCCGCATTGGCCATCGGGCCCGGGGTGGAAGCCGACGAGGGCTTGGCTGTCGCGCCGCTGGCGGCGACGGCCCGCCGCGCGGGGCTACGGCTCCTGGAGAGCGACCATCTCGTGCTCGCGACCGATCGTCCCGTGCGAGCGGGCGACGGCGTCGATGACCTGCCCCGGATTTTCGACGAGGCCTTCGTCTGCTGGTGCGGGCATTACGGGATCAACCCGGCCACCGTCCGTGACTGGCGGGCGTTCGGCTGCCTGGTCGTCGATCGCGACCGGTTCCGCACGGCCGGCCTGCTTCCCCCGACGATTCCCCACTTCGCCCACGGGTTCTGCGACCGCAACCGCTTTTGGCTCGTCGACCAGTCGAACCCCGATTATCGGCGGCATCTCCTCCTCCACGAGGGCGCCCACGCCTTCACGCTGACGATCCGCGGGCTGAACACGCCGGAGTGGTACACCGAGGGCATCGCCGAGTTCCTCGCCACGCACCGACTGGAACGCGATGCGGCCGGCGTCGAGCGGTTCTTCCATGCGCCGCTCCCGGCCCGGGCCGGAGACGTGGAGCAACTCGGCCGCATCGAGGAACTGCGCAAGAGCCGGGCCGCCGGCACGCCGCCCCGCCTCGCCGCAGTGCTCGCGGCCCCGCCGGGCAATCACCACGCGATCGCCGCCTACGCGTCGAGTTGGGCGGCCGTCGTCCTCTTCTCCCAGCACCCGGCATTCGCCCGCCCGTTCACCGCCGCCGAACGCGGGCCGCTCGACGCCGACTTCAACGCCCGGCTCGCCGCGCTGCCCGGCTGGGACATGGACCGCGCCGCCCGTGAATACGACGCCTTCGTCGCCGATGTCGACTACGGATACGACGTCGCCCGGATGGAAGTCGACTGGTCACCGGGACGGCCGCTCGTCGCGCCGACCCGCCTGACCGTGGACGCCGGCCGCGGCTGGCAGAACACGGGTCTGACGCTCGAGCGGGGTGGCCGCTGCCGCGTCACCGCCCAGGGCCGCGTGCGTCTCGGTGAGGTTCGCGATCCGACCACGAAGACCATGACGCCGATCGAGAGCGAGGCCGACGGGATCACGCTGCGCTGGTACCGGGGTCGCCCCGTCGGCCGGCTGCTCGCGGCCCAGTGGGAGGAGCCGCAGGGCAAGCCCCCGGGCTTCGTCATCCTCGGCGCGGGCTCCGCGGTGGACATCACGGCAGCCGCCTCCGGCCCGCTCTATCTGCAGGTCAATCAGCCGCCCGGCGATCGCACCGACACCACGGGCTCGTTCACGGTGGAGATCCGTTCGGCCCCGTAGCGGCGGTCTCCGACCGTCGTGACCCCACTGTAGCGGCGGTCTCCGACCGTCGTGACCGGTTGCCGGGAAGCCCGCCGCGTTCGCCGAGGGAATCCGCGGCACTCCACTGGAAACTCGCGTGCCGTCATCCGGCATGGACGGTGGGGTGGTTTTCAAAACCGGAGTCCCCGGGTTTCCACCCGGGGCTTCTTGGGCCGCCCACAAAAAGCCTCCGGCGGAAGCCGGGGGACTCCGGGTGGCATGCCTTCCCAGGTGCCATGCGACGTGGGTTTGAACCGGTCGTGCCCCCTTCCGTCGACGGTCAGAGACCGCCGCTACAGAAGTCAGAGACCGCCGCTACAGAAGTCAGAGACCGCCGCTACAGAAGGCAGAGACCGCCGCCGCCCGGGCATTCACGATGCATGCACGGCGAACTCGCCCGCTGCGACACTCGGCAGGTTCGTCTGCCCCATCAGCCACAGATCGACCGACCGGGCGCACTCCCGCCCTTCGTGGATCGCCCACACCACGAGCGACTGACCGCGGCGCATGTCGCCCGCGGCGAACACGCCCGCCTGGCTCGTCATGTAATCCGCGCCCGCCTTGACGTTGCCGCGTGGATCGAGCTCCAGGCCGAGGTCGGCGATCGGACCCTGCTTTTCCGGCCCCACGAATCCCATGGCGAGGAGGGCGAGCTGGCACGGCCACTCCTGCTCCGTGCCCGCGAGCTCGCGGAACTTCTGCTGGCCCGAGGCGGCGTCGGTGTACCACTCGATGCGCACGGTCTTGACCGCCCGGAGCCTGCCCTCGGCGTCGCCGAGAAACTCCTTGGTGAGGATGCCGAACTCCCGCCGGCAGCCCTCTTCGTGCGACGAGCTCGTCCGCATCATCACGGGCCATGCCGGCCAGGGAGTGTGCGCCGGCCGCTCGTGCCGCCGCGGATACTTGCCCAGGTCCGGCGGCTGCGGCAGGAGCTCGAACTGCGTCAGGCTCTTGCAGCCGTGGCGGTTGCTCGTGCCGGTGCAGTCGCTGCCGGTGTCGCCGCCGCCGATCACGATCACGTCCTTGCCCGCGGCGAGGATCTGTCCCGGCACCTCGTCGCCGGCGTTCTTCTTGTTCTGCTGCGGCAGGAACTCCATGGCGTAGTGCACGCCCGCGAGCTCGCGGCCCGGGATCGGCAGGTCGCGGCCGAGGGTGGCGCCCCCCGTGAGCACGACGGCGTCATACTCAGCGACAAGCTGCCCCGCGCCGACGTCCACGCCCACGTTCACGCCACAGCGAAACTCGACCCCCTCCTCCCGCATCTGCTCGATCCGCCGCCAGACCCGCCACTTCTCGAGCTTGAAGTCGGGGATGCCGTACATCAGCAGCCCGCCCGGCCGGTCCGCCCGCTCGAAGAGCGTGACGAGGTGACCGGCCCGGTTGAGCTGCTGGGCACAGGCCAGCCCCGCCGGTCCGCTGCCCACGATGGCGATCCGCTTGCCGGTGCGGACGAGCGGCGCCTCGGGCACCACCCAGCCCTCGTCCCACGCCTTGTCGGCGATCGTCATCTCGATCTGCTTGATGGCGACGGGATCCTCGTTGATGCCGAGCACGCAGGCCGCCTCGCAGGGCGCCGGGCAGACCCGGCCGGTGAACTCCGGGAAGTTGTTGGTGGCGTGGAGCCGCTGGCTCGCCTCGTGCCACTGCTGGCGATACACGAGGTCGTTGAAGTCGGGAATGATGTTCCCGAGCGGGCAGCCGGTGTGACAGAACGGCACGCCGCAGTCCATGCAGCGGGCGCCCTGCGTCTTCACCTCCTCCGGGGAGAGGATCGTGAGGAACTCGTTGTAGTGCTTGAGACGGTCGGCCACCGGCGCGTAGCCGGACACCTGCCGCTCGTACTTCATGAAACCGCGTGGCTCACCCATTGACCTTCACCTCCGCCTGCCTGGCTGCCTGCTGATCCTGTTCGGCCCGCTTGCGGAGTTCCGCCAGCGCCCGCTTGTAGTCGGTCGGCATGATCTTCACGAACCGCTTCTGCTCGCTCGGCCACGCGGCGAGGATCGCCTTGCCGCGGGCACTCTCCGTGTATTCGACGTGCTTCTCGATCCGGCCCTTCACGTAGTCGAGGTCCGAGGCGTCGAGTTCCTCGAACTCCACCATCTCCATGTTGACCTTCTGCCTGAAGCCGCCGGTCGCATCCCACACGTACGCGATGCCGCCGCTCATGCCGGCGGCGAAGTTGCGGCCCGTCTCGCCCAGGATCACCACCCGGCCGCCGGTCATGTACTCGCAGCCGTGGTCGCCGGTGCCTTCGACGACGGCCTCGACGCCGCTGTTGCGGACGCAGAACCGCTCGCCGCAGATGCCGCGGATGAAGATTTCGCCGCTGGTGGCCCCGTAGGCCACGACGTTGCCGGCGATCACGTTGTCCTCGGCCTTGAACGGCGCCGAGCGGTCGGGCCGCACGATCACGCGGCCCCCCGAGAGCCCCTTGCCGCAGTAGTCGTTGACGTCGCCCTCCACCGTGACCTCCACGCCCGGCACGCCGAAGGCCATCAGGCTCTGGCCGGCCGACCCCCGGAAGTGGATCCGGATCGTGCCGTCGGGCAGGCCCGCCGCCCCGTGCCGCCGGGTGACCTCGCTGGAGAGGATCGTGCCCACGGTGCGGTTGATGTTGCGGATCGGCAGTTCGAGCCGCACCGGCTCCTTTCGCTCGAGGGCCGGCTTACAGAGCCCGACGAGCGTCGTCATGTCGAGCGATTCCGCGATGCCGTGATCCTGCTTCTCCTGGCAGGAAGTCTTCACGCGGTCCGGCACCTCCGGCTTGTGGAGGATCGTGGAGAAGTCGAGCCCCTTCGCCTTCCAGTGGGCGATGGCGGCCCGCGTGTCGAGCCGATCCACCCGCCCCACCATCTCGGCGATCGTGCGGAAGCCGAGCTTCGCCATCAGCTCGCGCAGCTCCTCGGCGAGCATGAAGAAGAAGTTGACGACGTGCTCGGGCTGACCGGTGAACTTCTTCCGCAGTTCCGGATCCTGCGTGGCGATGCCGACCGGACAGGTGTTGAGGTGGCACTTCCGCATCATGATGCAGCCCATCACCACCAGCGACGCGGTGGCGATGCCGTATTCCTCGGCACCGAGCAGCGTGGCCACGGCCACGTCCTTGGCGGTGCGGATCATGCCGTCGGTCTGGACCACGATCCGGCCGCGGAGGTCGTTCATCACCAGCACCTGATGGGCCTCGGCGAGGCCGAGCTCCCACGGCAGGCCGGCGTGCATGATCGAGGTCTGCGGGCTCGCGCCCGTGCCGCCGTCGTGGCCCGAGATCAGCACGACGTCGGCCTTGCCCTTGGAAACGCCCGCCGCGACCGTGCCCACGCCCACCTCGGCCACCAGCTTCACGCTGATCCGCGCGTGATGGTTGGCGTTCTTGAGGTCGTGGATCAGTTGGGCGAGGTCCTCGATCGAGTAGATGTCGTGGTGCGGCGGCGGCGAGATCAGGCCCACGCCCGGAGTGCTGTGACGAATCCGCGCGATCTCACGGTCCACCTTGTGCCCCGGCAGCTGGCCCCCCTCGCCGGGCTTGGCCCCCTGGGCCATCTTGATCTGCAGCTCCTGGGCGTTGACCAGGTACAGGCTCGTGACGCCGAAGCGACCGCTGGCGACCTGCTTGATCTTCGAGTTCTTGCTGTCGCCGTTGGGCTCGAGCTGGTACCGGACCGGATCCTCGCCCCCTTCGCCCGTGTTGCTCCAGCCGCCGAGGCGGTTCATGGCGACGGCAAGCGTCTCGTGGGCCTCCTTGGAGATCGAGCCGTAGGACATCGCCCCGGTGGCGAACCGCTTCACGATCTCCTTCGCCGGCTCGACCTCGTCGAGCGGAACCGGCTGCTCGGCCCACTGGAAGTCGAGCAGGCCGCGGAGCGTGAGCAGCTTCGTCTGCTGCTCGTCGATCAGCTTCTGGTACCTGCGAAACTCCTCGCGGCTGTTGATCTGCGTCGCCCGCTGCAGCGAGGCCACGACCTCCGGAGCGAGCACGTGAGCCTCGCCCTTCCGCCGCCAGGCGTAGCGGCCGCCGACGTCGAGCTCGAGCGTCTGCGGCACGGCCGTCTGCGGCCAGCCATGCTCGTGGCGGCGCAGGGCCTCGTCCGCCACGCCCTCCAGACCGATGCCGCCGATGCGGCTCGGCGTGCGTGTGAAGAACTCGTCGACCAGCCCGCTCTCCAGGCCCACGGCCTCGAAGATCTGGGCCCCGCGGTAGCTCTGCTGCGTCGAGATGCCCATCTTGCTCATCACCTTGAGCAGGCCCTTCGTCGCCGCCTTGACGTAGTTCTTGTGGAGCTTCTCCCGGGGGTAGTCGCCGGCGATGATCTTCTCCGCCTGCATCTGGTCGATGGTGGCGAAGGCGAGGTAGGGATTGACGGCGCCGGCACCGTAGCCGGTGAGGAGGGCGAAGTGCTGCACCTCGCGGGCCTCCCCGGTCTCGACCACGATCCCGCAGCGGGTGCGGCTGCCCTCGCGAACGAGGTGGTGGTGCACGCCGCCGGTGGCCAGGAGCGCCGGCACCGCCGCCTGGTCACGGCACACGCCGCGGTCGGAGAGCACGAGGATCGTGGCTCCCGCCTTGATCGCCGCCGCAGCCTCGGCCCGGATCTCGTCGAGCCGCCGCCGCATGCCGGCGGAGCCGGCGGCCGCCGGAAAGAGCAGCGAGATCGTCGCCGCCTCGAGGCCGGGCCTATGGAGGGCCTTGATCCGGGCGCACTCGGCATTGGTGATCACCGGCGTCTCCAGCCGCAGCAGCCGGGCCTGCTCGGGAGTCGAGTCGAGCAGGTTCCCCTCGCAGCCGATCGTGGTGATCATCGAGGTGATGATCTCCTCGCGGATCGCGT
>Ga0315902_10001209_pt1 | contig 41749 bp, 65 predicted proteins | sample LakEriMetagenome_9_FD_203523 | JGI IMG/M metagenome (GOLD analysis project Ga0315902, IMG submission 203523) | Freshwater fungal communities from buoy surface, Lake Erie, Ohio, United States - Buoy 12 MA117 | ecosystem: Environmental > Aquatic > Freshwater > Lake > Lake biofilm | place: USA...
CCTTATTTATTTGAGTGATTTCTAGAGGAGATCTCTCACTTGGGGAGTGCGTCTACCAATTCCGCCACCTGACTATATTTTACTGTTCACGTAGAGCACACAATCTTTTTTTCGTTTACTCTTAAAGACTATATCTTTATCTTCCTTAACTTGCCACCATATTCCTATCCAAGCATGGCATTTCTTTTCTATTGTATAATTCATAACTTTTAATTTTTAGTAGTCAGGACAGGATTCGAACCTGTATTAACCAATATCCGCTTTCTTCTCAGCTTATCTACGATTCCTTAAGCCTACCAATTCCGCCACCTGACTATTTCGGGAAGGGAGCGAGCAACTCCCTTTTATTCCCTACTAATTTTATTAGTTTGTTTCTAAGATCAAAAACTCTTTTATGTAAAAATGACCTCCTTTTTCTATTCCCGAAACTATTAAACGGAGTTGTTATGTTATATAAACTACTTAAAGTCATCGGCTTTATTTAACGTCTAAAACCTGCGTCTAACAACAGACCACAAAAAGACGACTCGTATTCCGTACGGGATTCGAACCCGTGATCTCTTCCGTGAAAGGGAAGTGTCCTAAACCAGCTAGACGAACGGAACAAAATAATGTTGTGGATACATACGGGATTTGAACCCGTGACTCCTGATTGCAAGTCAGGTGTGATCGCCAGCTTCACCAATGACCCAAAATTACCCCCTCTTGAGATTACAGAGGAGTAGTCGTATCGGTTTTTCCTATTTCAAAAACCTGATGGGCATCCCCGATAAAAACGTCAATCCTTACTTGGGGGAGAGGAGGATTTTCCAAACCGATTCCCAATGAGTACCACATACACGCGATAGTACCAGCTTCGTTAAGTTTTTATGAAGAAAACTTAAAAACTTCGGGTATCTCTTTCCCATTTTTAAAAAGACACAAAAAATAAGTGTAGTATTGTCCTCAAAAACCGGAGAAGATGAGGGTTCTTATTTATGTGTCTTATTTAGTATTTATCTTTCATTTAGAATACAAAGATATACTATTTTTTTTAATTTTCAAAATTTTTCACATCATTAATAATATTCAAAATATCATTTTCATACTCTTTTTTTAATAATGTTTTAACTTTGTATCTTTTTAGTTTATAATTTTCTATTATTTTTGTCTCCCTTGTTATTTCTTTTAAACTATTTTCATCGTGAAATCTTTCACCATCAATTTCAACACACAAATTCAGTTTTGGGAAAAAGAAATCAACATAATAAATATCAAACTTGAATTGTTGTATAAAATCTAAACCTTTGGTAAGTCCGTTTTTTTCTATAAATTCTCTAAAGAATTTTTCGGGATATGATTCTTTAATTCCGGCACATAATCTATTAGGATGTAACTCAGGATTTTTTTTAAATCTATCCTTCATATTTTTACTAAGTTTTTCTTTATACAATAAACAACTTTTTTGACATTCACTAGAACAATATATGTTGTGATTTTTTTTAACTTTTTTACCACAAACTAAACAATTTGGTCTGACCCTCTTAACATTATTTTCTTTGTTATAGTTTTTTACACCAATAGTAATTTTATTTTTAATTTCTTCAGATAAAATCCTACCGGTATTATTAAACTTAGCACTACAACTGTTATTACAAAATCTTCTTTTATCACTTTTATATGATTTAAATGACTTACCACAATTGTAACAACTAACAATTTCTTTAGACTCTTTTTTAAGGTATTTAACACCAAGTCTAATACATTTATTAGTTATGGATCTAAATGTCATACCCATTAACTCACTTATTTCTTTATAGGTTTTACCTTGTGAAATTAATTTTTTTAATTCGTTTTCTTTGTTTTCATCCCATTTCATATATATATAAATATCTTGAAATGAGTTAAAATTCAGATTTGAACCTAATTTTTAGTAAATTTTTGAGCGGATAGATGGTACCTCCCCATCTTCCTCAGTTTGGAAGACTGACGCATTAATTTTATGCTATACCCGCAAAATTGTGACAACCTTTGGGGTCAGTTGTCACGTTTACGTGAATGAGGTGATCAAACCTTCTTATATCACGGGTGTAGATTCGTCTCGTCAATCATCTCTCCCAATACGTTAGTTATTTCTCGTAAAACTAAAAAAGCCGACTTGACACCTTGTAACCCCAATTTTAAGTGTGTGTTACCATCCTCTCTCAAGTTGAGCTCTACTGCATGCACTCCCGTACCGAAGAAGGGACTTGAACCCATAACCTTGACGATATAAGCGTCCTGCTCTCACCTGTTGAGCTACCTCGGCAAAAATTGTCAGTCTTTCCTGACCGTCACCCCTAACCCACAGGTATTACCCGTATCGTAGTAAAGCTTGGTTGGCTGTGTTAGTAGCAACGCCTTGGAATCGCACCAAGTTAAACCGGCTTATGAGACCGGTGAGATCCTCTACCTCCCGCCTGCTATGTTTGTAGATAAGAAAGGATTCGAACCCATAACGCCGTTTTTAACTCGGCATCTCCCCAATTATTGAGGATAGCGTCTACCAATTCCGCCACTCACCTATTTTTGTGATTTAGTAGTTAACACACACTCTCGTTTCACTATCTTATGTTAACAGGTTGATACACTTTACGAGTTTCCCGTTTCTTACAACCACAATATTTTAAAAATTTGAGATTTATATGTATCAGCATCATTACTCCATCGTTAAATGCTTTATGGCGGATTAGACCATACTAGTCGGAGCAAGCTAGTTCAATACATACTACCTAAAGTTTTCCCCCTCGTTTTAGTGTAATAAATCTCAACAATTTCAAAGAACTTTCCCTTTTGACACGGGAGTAGGATCACCATCTCTAATCTTCCTACCCCCGTTGTTTGTCTTACAAAGATATGTAATGTTTTTTAATCTGCCAAATTAATTGTGGATCATTTCTAAAATTTCTTCAACAGTTTCTGTTACTGAAAATCCCCCGTTGTTGTGAGTTGTAACACCAACACGAGTATGTTCTTTTTCAGTAACTCTTCCGTATTCCACTTTTTCATCAACAGGGTAAAAGTGTCCGATATGTTCAACATTCAAAACAATGATGTTCCCGTTTTTTGCTGTTAATTTGATAAATTTCATATAATTTTATTTTTAATCGTTTGTACTCGGAGAGGGACTCGAACCCTCACTCCCGTCTGGGAACGGCAGCTTAAATGCAGCGTGTCTACCAATTCCACCATCCGAGCATTTCACCAATATGTCAAAGAACCTTTATCGTTTCTTCCTTACAAATGTAAGTAATCTTTTTTAATTGCACAAGTCCTGAAAACAAAAAACCCACCTCTTTTTGGAGATGGGTTTAAAATTTTTTATGTATATAATATTACACCCTCTCCTTGAAAGTTGTCTCAGCTAAATCGCCCCCTATCAATGATATGTGTAAATTTTTCATTTGCGTTTTTATTATTTTGTTATAAATATATAATACTTTTCAAAAGTGTCAAGTTTTTTTTAAAAATCTTCATCATAATCACCAAGAACCTCATAAAGGTAATCCTCATAATTCAATGAAATATAGTCCGCTAATAACGTGAACAAGTCATCTTGAAAGTCACCCATAATATCTTTAGCCAAAGCCATGGCCTTTTTTCCCATAGTTGCATCATCATAATCACCAAGATCGTAAAGAGATTCCCTAACCTCCTTAAACACATCATCCAATGTAATGGATATTCTCATACCTTCCATTTTATCTTCTTCGTTATCTTCTTTAATAACTCGTTTAACAATCCTTGTTAAATCCGATTCTGTTAATTTAGTTACTCTTTTCATAATTTATATTTATTTTATAAATATTTTATGTTTTTTAAATGTGTCAAGTTTTTTTTAAAATTCTCCTTCACCCTCAATTTTACCCCAAACGTTTTTATATTCCGGGTTTTGTAAGAATAAATCGGCTTCAGTTGATTCATTCTCCAAATCACTGATATAATCTTTTAACAAATCAATTACTTGTCTGATTCTTTCCTGTCTTTGTCTTGGACTAACTTTTCTTGATAGTTGGTGTTCTCTTGATAAATACCCGTATTCACCAGGATCACTAAAAACATTACCTTCATCTTTTCTAAAGAAGATGTCATTTAGTTTATCCCTTAAATTTAGATCTTTAGACTCTTTTTTATTGGATCTAAATCCCTCACCTTCTCTAATCACTTTTTTAACAATCCTTGTTAAATCCGATTCGGTTAATTTTATGACTTTTTTCATAATAATAAATATATCATTATTTGAAAATGTTTGTACCCCCGGAGAGATTCGAACTCTCACACCTCTCGGCATCAGATCCTAAATCTGACGTGTCTACCATTCCACCACGAGGGTATTTTGTTGAGCTCAGGGTGGGATTTGAACCCACATACCAAGGTTTTGCAGACCTGGACTTTACCCATCAGACACCTGAGCAATTAGCGGCAGTGGTGATCTGCCGCTCTTGTTGCTATTTGGTTGTTGGGCTTAATATTTGTTTTAAAACCTAACGAGTTTGCCCATCCGACCGTAGGTGAAACCAGTCGTGAACTGAAGTGTTTTTCTTCAGCATTGTAATCCAAATCAATCTCCACCTTTACATTAACTTTTTTTGTTAACCATTCCGCAACTTGTATTGAATAATCAGCCTCATTCCATAATCTTGTCCATTTATCTTTGATCTTTTTTATCTTTTCCTTATGGTAGATGTAATGAACACCACGATTACCATATCTATAAGCAATTGCCGTTACATATACGGTACTTCTTCTATGATTTTGAGAGTCAGTACCAATATGGATCTCAACGTATGGACATTCCCTTAATATTTCAAGCGTGTGAGATACAACATCGGTAACCACCTCACCAGAAACCTTTCTAAATATTTTTTTCATCTCACTACTTTTTGCGGAACCATAGGGAGTCGAACCCTAACTTTTGGATTTTCAGTCCAACGTGACACACCATACTTACACCATAGTTCCTTTTATTTAATTTCAAATGCACAACGCATTGGCCTTTTCAATTTTTGGGAATCCTCAAAGTTCCCAATAACAACACCGTCTTTGATCGTAAAGGCATGACATTTAACCAACACAATGAAAGTCCCCTTTGGATATTTCTTTACAAATGTACCAACGGTCATTTTTCTATTAACTATTTCATTTTTAACTTTAACAGGATAATCCAAAGAATTAATCATATAGTCATTTTTTCTTTCACCAACAGGATGAACTTTTTTACCATTTACCCTAATTCCATTATCCGACATTTTAACAAGTTTCATTGGAGTACCAAATGTTCCCCTTCTTGGTTTTCTCCCAAATTCTTCGGCAACATACTTATGAGCATAATCATATGAAATTTCAAATGAAGATGCAAATGCTCTTACAACACAATCACTTGTTTCCCATTTAGCAATCTCAGAGTCATTATAACCTTTGATTGCAGTTCCTGTTGATTCGTACGGTAGTTTGTTTTTCATATCACAAAGATACAAAAACTTTTTTGATCGGCAAAATTAATTTTTAGCACGCGCCGTTAGAATCGAACTAACCCACCGAGGTTTTGGAGACCTGGCCGACACCTTGTCTGTGACGCGCTTATATTATTGTACCCCCACAGAGATTCAAACTCCGATCCCACCCTTAGAAGGGGTGTGTCCTATTCAGTTGGACGATGGGGGCAATTGTACCCTCAAAGAGATTCAAACTCCTATCTCTGGATCCGTAGTCCAGGGTTTTATTCAGTTAAACTATGTGGGCAATTAAAGAATTTTGGTCAACCACTCGCATCCCACCAATCTCTTGTATCAAACTTTTTGTAGTCCAAACGATTCCTTTATTGAACTTAATCATTTTGGTAATATCTCCTACGACTCATTCTCAACTCACTTGCCTAAGCCTTGTCCGTTGTAAATTCTTTTGTGTGTATGATGGGTTACGATCCCATTACCTTTGGTTCCACAAACCAACGCTCTACCGATTGAGCTACATACACCATGTATTGTACCGATAAAGGGTAACGATCCCAATGACAACCAGGATATGAGCCCGGCTCGGACACCTGTCCTATCGGTATGTTGAGGAAAGCAGTGGTAACGATCCACAATCGGTTTCTCACCGATCACATTGTTTAGCAAACAAGTCCCGTCGCCTTCAGGGATTACTTTCCATTTGTGGATGACATATAGAATCTTTAGTCTACTAAGGCAAGACCTCCATTTGGGGTTCCGTTAACCGATTCGTCTTTATAACCCCATACGGAACAAGCGGGGTATCCATTGTCGGCACAGTAGGAATCGAACCTACATGGGACCTATTAACCTTTCAACCGCGTATCAGACGGAGGGTATATGTGCCGTGTTTTGCGGACAAGGTAGGGTACGATCCTACAACCTATCGGTTAACAGCCGATTGCTCTCCCAATTGAGCTACTTGTCCTTTTGTTGTGGGAGAGGAGGGACTTGAACCCCCACGTCCTCACGGAAACGGTTTTACAGACCGCCGAGCCAACCAATTGCTCAACACTCCCAAATTTAGGAAATCAGAAGATGGTTGCGTGGACATCTGATTTTACGATTGGCGTTACTTTGGTGTATATCTCCCAACTCCGATGATACTGACCGATATACACTCTCGTGTCATTAGTATCACCCTTCCCCAATCAACCTATAGTACCCCAAGATGGATTTGAACCACCACCGATAGTATGTAACACTATCACGCTCCCATTACGCCATTGAGGTGTTTTAGTTTTTCAGAACAAAAGTAACCATTTTTTGGTAACTATCACCCCTTTTTACTAAATTTTTTTGTGACCCCGGTGAGACTTGAACTCACGACCCCTCCGTTAAAAGCGGAGTGCTCTAAACCAACTGAGCTACGAGATCTTCTGTTTGTCATACTTGTCACTTTCCATAAGACATTAGTTTTTGATTGTTTATTTTTATTTCTGTTTCTACCCTTTTTAGTTCTTCACTTAAATCCCCACGGTAGGATGGGTCTTTACTAATTTTGGATAAACTTAAGTAATAATTGTTTAAACCCTCAAGTCTTCCTTTAATTGCAATTTTTTCACATTCTTCGTTTGTTACCATTTTTTTAAATTTTAGTAGGGTAGACAGGGGTCGAACCTGCATCGTCCACGTCCCAAACGTGGTGACTTACCAATTAGTCAACTACCCTATGTTGAGGAAGCCTGAGGTGTCGATCCCCATACCTTTCAGTACCGCCCGTTTTCAAGACGGGGTTGCAAGCCGTTGCAATTAGACTTCCTTTTTGTTGATCTCCCCCGAGGGTTCGAACCTCAATTCCATGGACCAAAACCATGTGTCCTGCCAGTTAGACGAGGGGAGAATTTAAGGCCAATATGTCAAAGAACATTTTCTTTTTTTGAGGTCTCTGTCGGAACTGACCCGACAACTCAACTTTACAAGAGTCGTATTTTTCCTGTTAAACTAAGAGACCAATGTAAAACAAAAAACCCGAGATTTTGTGTCTCGGGTCTTTCATTTTTATTTTATATTTGATGATACGTTATACCATACTATTAAATGAAAGACACCGAAGACGCTGAAGCGTAATATACGACTTGACCCAATTCTGACACGGGTTACTAAAGTTCATATGTTTCATTGTTGTTTTCATCTTGGTTATAAATATATGTATTTTACAAAAAGTTTTAAATTCTTTTACAAATTTAGTAATATTTTTTTATTTGACAAGCATTTTATTGATTTTTTTCATAAAATTCTTCTTGATCCTCTTTTAATTTATGTAAATAAACATAAAATTCTTCAGAGTTTATAAATTCATTATGAATTATTTCTAAAATTTCGTCCATGTAACAAAGTTAAATATTTTTTTAATAAAAGACAACTTTTGTAGTTTAATTGGATATTTATATAATATAATCCATTAGACTATGAAAAAAGAAGAATTAGAAAACTTGATAAATGATGGTAAGTCATTGAACCAAATTAGTAAGGAAATAGGTAAGTCTTTAACATCTGTTAGGTATTGGGCAAAAAAACACAAAATACCTTTTGAAACTAAAAATTTCTCAAATCAAGGGATAAAGGATTATGGGGAATCAAGATTATGCCCAAGATGTAAAAAATCATGTTCTATTGATCAATTTTATGATAGGAGAGGTAAAAAAAATAGTTCAGTATATTGTAAAAAATGTACCACTGAACAGGTTGTGGAACGAACTCAGAAATTGAAACAAGAAATGGTAAACTATAAAGGGGGTTGTTGTGAATTATGTGGGTATGACAAATATATAGGTGCGTTAGATTTTCATCATATAAACCCAAATGAAAAAGATTTTACAATTGCAAAAGTTAGACAATATAAATTTGATGAAGTAATAAAGGAAGAATTGGATAAATGTATGTTAGTATGTTCTAATTGTCACCGTGAGATACACGGTGGATTAAAGTAGTACACCCGCCAGGATTCAAACCTGGAATCTACTCATTAGAAGTGAGTTGCATTGTTCAATTATGCTACGGGTGCATTTTATCAGATCTTCTTTACCTCATAAGTATGACCTGAATCTGAATTAGTTTGAAAGATGTCTTTCATTTTTTCAGCATCTTCTTCTGTTTCAAATTCCCAAACTTCATTATCACTATTTAGAAGGATAACAGGTAGTCTTTTTGTGGGGATTGAACTTGATACTTTTACGTGTTTAACTATTACATACATATGACAATTATAATAACTTATTTTTGATCTGTCAATAGGTATAAAACAAAATGGGGATTACTCCCCACTTTGCTAGATAATAAACACCTCCCTTTCTTTTGATGGTTTATCCTCACCCAACAACTACGTCAGATAAGTTTCATCGGGTTAATCAGTACCTTTAATTTTCTTAAGTATTGATTCAACCATAGTTTTTTTCTTCTTACTTTGTATTGCTTCTGAAATTGTATTTTTAACAATTGACTCAAGTTGCATTCCTGGAGTTTTTTGTATTGTTTTCATATAATCTTTTAAACAAAACTTATCAATACCAACTTTTGATCTTTTCTTATCGGTTGTTTGATAACATCTATATAATGACTTTAATTCATCTCTAATTCCAAATTCACCCTCAACAAAGTTTTTATCTTCATCACATTTTATAACGGTTTCTTTTAATTTAGTTAAAGTGTTTGAATCCAAACCTTCAAGATCCTTAAATTGTATAATTCTTTCAGATTTGAATGCTCTATAATAAAGTTGTTTAACCGCACTTTTACAAGCCTTTCTTTTTACTTCAGGTCTTGTATCTGCCGATTTTGCTGTATTTATGATATTATCAACATCAACTTTCTCTGACTCAGAATAAGATGCTTTCCATATTGGAGTTGTGTTTCCGTAATGTTTTTCATAAACACTTCCTCCATATTGTTCAAGACTTTTGAAAAATTCACCAACAGTAGTTTTTGTTCCTAACAACTCAGGTTTATCTAATGATGGTTCAACAAAAGTATAACCTTTTGATTCAACGAATTTTTTAACTTCAGGATTAATTACTACCTCATCTTTTTTTGGTGTTGGGGTAGGTGTAGGAGTTGTACCTTGTGGTTTTGTATCACTCATAGGATCCGATGAAGATTTTGGTGGCATTCTACTAATGTTTTGCTCAAACAATCTTAAGTTAAGAACTTTCTTAACAACGGATTCTGACATGGTTTCATAAGAATCATCAAATGTTGATTCTTCTTCTGTTGGTTGCCAATCACTCTTAGGATCTTTAATAAGTTTAATAATTGTTTTTTGATTATTATCTAAACCTGCAGTTAAATAACCAACCTCACCTTTTTTTGCTTTACCTTGTGGGTGTATTGGGTATAAGACAACATAGTAATCACCATTTTTAAAATCATTAACTAATTTTTGAATTCCTGATTCTGATGTTGTATCAATTTCTTGTGGTGTCAATTCAACCTTTGATTCATTTTTATCGTATTTAATTACATATACAAACGTTTGAGTTTTTGGTATAAACTTTAATGCTCCCAAATTAGTTATTTGACCATTCTTCATTAAAGTTTTCCACCATTCTTTTTGTTCTTCAGGTCCAAATTTCAATCCACCACCAGGAGTTACAGGAGAAGAAGAACAGATTGATTCAATCTCTTCTTTTGTTGCAGAAGTTTTACCTGTTTTTAATTTTAATGCGGACTCTGTATTTGACCCAAAGTATGAATCTTGTTTTGATCCGAGACATCCTTGTAGTTTGTAAATTGATCCATTAACATTTGGACTTCCCTTTGAGGATCCAGGATCTTTACATCCTTTTACAAATGGCCCTGTTGTACAATCATTGTATGTTTGACTTACAGGTGTTATTGTATCGTCAGTGTTTGAGGTTACTTCTTTTCTTTTAATATGATAACTTGTACTATTGTTTGCTTTACACAAATAAGTTTTTTTATCGTATATTTTTTCACTTGCTTTGTTATAATTTTCTTCTGGTTGTCTAGACCAACCATCTGACGCTAATGCATTAAGATCGGATTTACATTTACTAAAAGAGGGCTCTGTGGTTGGTTTACCACCTGGTTTACCACCATCTTTTTTTGGCTTACCACTTGGTTTACCTTCACTAATATATTTAATTGGTTTCATTATTACTCAATATATTTAAATGTTCCGTTTTTATATTCATATTTAAAATCTTGACTACCATCATTAACGATAAATATATCACCATCTTTTCTAAAAGTTTCGTTACCAGTATAATCGGATCCCCAATCATTTTTAATAAATTCAGTAAAGTCACCAATTGTTACCTCACCAACACCAACTTCAGTATTAGATTCTTCACTACTTTTCCACCATTCTTTACCACTACACAAATCTCTATAAAAGTTAGAATCTGAAATAGTCCAAAAATCAGGAATGTCAGCAAAGGACAATAAACTGCAAGTTGTTTTTTTCCAAAGACCATTATCCATACCAATAAAATCCCCAAAAGCAGACAAAGCGGTTGCTATACCAATAAAACCAACGGCACATCCTGGTGCCTTATAAAAAGTTTTCCAATCTATCTTACCAATCCCACAACTTTCTTTCAGTTTTTGTGCCATTTTTTGTATTCTACCCAATTTTTGAGATTGTTTACCCGCCGTACCTGAGTTAATTTTTTCAATTCTAGTTCCTACTTGACCTAAAAAATCATTTACATCTATGCTAGTTTTACCTTTATACATTGTTGTATATACAAATTCACGTAATTCCTCAGTTTGATCATCAGATAATTTATATTTTGACTCCTTTAATCCTTGATCAAATACAATGTCAAATTCCGGGTCAGTACCTTTTACATATTTTCCAGGACTTGATATTGTTGTTGTGGTTGGGCTTGGTTTTGTTACAAATTTACTTTTACCCGCAGATCCTACAACATCATCAACTACACCTGAACTCTTCAAACTATTGTAAGAGTTATCAACAAACTCTTTTCTTAATGCGATAACTAAATCATTTATTTGACTATCGGATTTAATTAAAGTTTCAGACATATTATTAAGATAGTCCATAACTTCACTAGAAGTGTATTTATTTCCTGATGTTTTTAATCTATTTATGGTGTCCAGGGCTTTTTTATGGACATCACCACCCAGTTGACCCCAAACTTTTTTTGCAAAATTAGTCAAATTAACATCACTTAAATTGTTAATAATTTTAATTACAACGACTTGAGCGTCACTACCTCCTTTAGCTAGTTTTGTAATATCATCAGGCTTAAGAGTTCCTTTAGGTAACCCAAACTTTTTTTCTAATTTTGTAATTTTTGCCGTAATATCATCAGTAGATTTAACACCAAACCTTACGGATGCTGAAATTATATCATCAACTATACTTTCATTAAGTATTTGAGATTTTTCCGAATCTATCTTCATCATCTCAAGAATTCTTGTTACTTCTTCTTTTAGGATCAAATTTTTATCTTTCATTTTTTTTATTTATAAATATTTATTTTTTTTAAAAAAAATTAACCACTTGAGTTTATTTTTGTATTTTTGGGGAATATGTGACTCTATTATGTCCTTTTCTACCAACCTCATTAAACTTATCAAAATTTATTGGGTTCCATTTTTTAAACCTCTCACTCCAAATATAGAAATCATAATTATCTTTATCCCTTTCCAGTTTTTCAAATTCAAAATCATTTAAAACTTCTTTTGTTGATTTTGGTTTAAGTGTAATTTTATCATCTTGTACTGGTTCTAACTTACCAAATAATTCTTCATCCTTTATATTATCCGTTTTTGTTGTTTCATTTGGTTTTCCGATTTGTTGTTTACCTCCAAACCACTTTTCGGCAGACCTATCCAATTCTTCTTCAGTTCCAAATTCAAGCATGTTAGAAGCAATATTTTCTTGACTTACTTTACTTAATTGTTCTTCTAAGACTCTAGCTTGTTCTTCTGCCTCCGGTAATCCTTTTTGTTGTATCAAATAATAGAGTTTTCTAATATCAGAATTTTGTCTATCCTCATCTCTACCAAAAACCGCCAAATATAATTTATCAATACCTACCATAGTTCCACCAACATTTATTAACATTTTTGGGATAGTACCAACTGGGAATTCCTTTTTAAATGAATTAATAATCCACGACATTGTTTGGTAGAACTTTTTTAAAGATTCCTTTGGTGATAGTTTACTCACCTCCTTCAAAAAGTTGGATGGGATGTTTTTAGTTACATTTTTACTAATTTGTTTTTCAACTCCCTGAGTGATTTCCTTCTCTATTACGCCAAGCTCCTTTTTCAAATTTTGATAAACAACTTTTTGGGTGGTTTCTAATTCACCTTTAGCACCTTTCTCTAATAATTCTAATGTTCCTTCTTTACCTAATTTAACCGCAGTTTTAGATCCTCTAAGAACTTTTAAAAATTCACCACCAGGAATAATCTCAAGGGCTAACATCATTGATCCCATATATTTATCACCCTCATAGAAATATGTTGCCGAATCACCCAAACCTGCCGCTGTTGATACACCTAATAGAATTGGGCTTAATGGTGAAGGTATTAATCCTAAAATTAATGTACCAATTTCAACAATAGTTAAAAAAGTGTGCATATCAGAAGATGTCATTTCTCCTGTTGGATATCCACCTTTCCATCCAGGTACTTTAACCAATTTTGGGTAGTCAGCGATTTTTATTTGTGATAAATTATCTGTACCCCAATACGTAGTAAACCAATTCCACCAACCATCAGGAAATAATTCTGATCTATATGCATTTTTGTCTAATTTAAATGTATCATTTAAATCTTTCTGTATTTTACCCCAATCAAAATAGAAATTGGTTAAAAATGTATATTGTGGTGGTTTTAATCCTTGAGCATTTTCGTCTTTTTTTGAATTAACTTTATTTGCCATGCTCAAATTAAAACTATCTACGGTCATATAAGATCCTGGAGGACAAGTACTCCCAACTTTTTTTACACAAACTGAATATGCACTATCACCGGCACCAACTATTCTTTGTTGTATTTTATCTGTTAATTTTTTTGTTGCTCTAATTGCAGCAAGAGCAAATGCGTGGTTATTACTAATCGCACCACTAGGATCTAATCCGTTTGATTTTAAAAAATCAATTGTGGGTTTTAATTCTTCTGTTGCCTTTTCCGATTTTATTTGTTTCAAATGGTCTTTATATTGTTGACCATATTTAACCCAAGCCTTTCTAATATATTCATTATCATAAGCACCTTTCGGACTCAAATTAATAGTTTTTGCAAATTCAGGGTCTTTGTTTATAATCCAACTTCTAAATTTATTTCCTTGATCTGTATTTTTTATATAAAAAACGGATCCAATACCTGATTTTTTAAAAACATTTGATAATACTGAAATTGCATTTTTATCTTTTGTTGAATCAAGATCAACATATTGATCATTAAATTCTATTCTAGACCATTTACCATCAGAAGGAGTCCAATAATAGGTTTTACCTGTTGGGCTGTCAATTCTAATTCTATTGTATTCCTTTTCATATGTTACAATATAATCACCAACTTTTGCCGATTGCTCAACCAATACAACATTATAGTTTTCCTTTAATGTCATTTTTGAATCGTACTTCATATTAAGAAGAACTCTATGTAATATGTCCTCCATATTATTCATAATAACGTATTCGCCTTTCCTCTAACAAGTTTATTCAAGGATTTCCAAGTTACCTTATAATCTATTTGGTTTGCCACACTTCTTGTTAATCCTGTTTCCCATTTTGTGACCGCAGGATAACCTTCACCCCCACCACCTGAAGATGGAGCTGCCGCGGCGGCATCATCTTGCTCACCAATTTCACCCTCATTATCGGTAAAAGTATATTTCTTCATTAAGAAAATTAAATCATCTAAATTTGCTTCCATAATTATTTATATAAATACTTGTGGGAATGTAAAATTTTTGTATCTTTGTGATATAAGTTAATAAATAAACCAAATATGAAAAGCATTTTTTATTTTATCGTTTCAATCTTTATTCTAACTTCTTGTGTTAAGTATGAACAAGCACCTCTATTGAGTTTGAGTGGTGAATACCGTGTTGATAAGATCACATATGAAGAAGTTGATAACACTTCTTCAAGTAATAACTATGTTTATTACCCTGGTGATCTATATGTTAACCCAAGTGAGGTATTTCCAATGGATACTATTGAGGTTGGTTTTACAAGAATTCATATGGATTATTCTATGATGAGATTTAAACCTATTGATAATCCTGACGGATCTGTTACTTGGACTAAGGAGTGCTACTACTACGTTCACGGTCAAACCACACAATATGATCTTGGGTATATTCAAGTTCAAATTGATGGATCAACTCGTACATTTAAAATTATTGATGATGGTGATGAATCTTTGGTGTTGAGAACTACGGGTACTTGGGCTAGTGGTAGTGCCGGATCTGATGTTTCCGTAACAATGTTTTTGACAAGAGTCGGGCCTTGATTGTCCGACTCTTAAAATAATTCAGGTTTAGGTAATTTTTTTGGATTTACGATATAGTATTCGTTAAGATAGGAGATTAACATTTCTTCATCAATGGTATCAAAATCTCCAAAGTCGTCAAATTCTTCCTCATCTTCATCCTCTTCATCATATAGATCAAAGGCTTCTTGTATTAAATCATAACCAAACTCTTCGGCTTCATCAATATTGATTATATCATTTCTGACCTCATCTTCATCATCATTCATCATTCTGAATGATACTTCAATTCTTCTTGAGGTTTCGTGTATATAATATGAAACTATTTCGCTGACTTCCATTTGTTTCGAACATAAACCATTATAAGATAAAAGAAATATTAGTTATATTTTTTAAACCTTTTGAACATATCTAAAGATTCATTTATCTTTTGAGTTAATTCAGGTAATATTTCCTCATCAACATCATTTGTAAATTCATCTTCCATTATTGGGTCAAAATCGTCATCCTCATCGTAGTCATCACCATAATTAAAATCATCTTCATAATAATCATTATATTTCTCAAAATCATCATCCATTTCAGATCCAACTAATCTTGTACCCTCAAAATCAGACATTCCTGGTTCAAATATCTTTGGTAATTTTCTGTAATTTTCAGGAGAGTAATCATCAAAACGTATCTTCATTCTATGATCATCCCAACCTTCCTCAACTTCACCACAATCGGAACATTTATCTTCCAATCCAAGTGAGATATACTCAATATTCTCGTCCTCCCAGTTTGTTTCACCATCAATATCAACGGTTCCATTGATTAGATCCATATCACCATCTCCAATCATATCCAATCCTGAATGTGATTCGTTTATACCAATGTTTGTATATGTCTTAACCTCACCTTTATTGTTAACTGTAATTCCTTCCTTATCATTTGCAAAATCTTGCACATAAAGAGGTTGCTGATTGTTTTGCCCATATTGAGTAACATAACCATCATAAAGTGATTTATGTTGATCTAAAATGTTTTTTCTTTCTGCTGGTGTTATACCAAAAAAATATTGTGCCATAGTTTTCTTTTTTTATAAATATTAATGTTAAGGTATTCTTCCGCCTGCAATTTTAAAGTAGGCAACTATCATCTTTTTTGAGAATTCGTCAACCGCCTTACTAACTTTTTTTAAATTAACTTCTTCCCCTTTTTCTTGTAAGTATTTCATAGATCCTCTGATCATTTCATCCCTAACTTCATCCGCCATTTCCAATACTTTTTCATATTCCTCTTCATTATGAATATTATCATAATGATGTTCATGTTCAATCCTTTCTCTACCCATATAAAGATATGGTCTTGCACCAAACATATTTGTTATTGATGATGATCTTAAAGCCTTTAAATATCTGTGTAATAATCCGTGATTAAAGTATCTAAATAATTCTCTATTTTGTTCATAAAAATTTTCGTTTAAAAAATTCTTTTTTTTTATTACAGTTTCATTTGTGGAAAATACTCTACTTTTTCTTGACTGGGATTCCTTCATCCATTTGTCCGCACCTTCAACCAAGGAGAGTCTTGATCCATTATCCCAATTTACATAATATATTTTATCACCAAAAACTTCAGAAACACCCATAACAGTTCCTTTCATTCCTGTTGTTATTGGGAAATCATCATTCATTTGGATACATATTACTCTATCTCCTTCTTCTAATTCCGGGTTATATTTTGACTTATCCATACACAAATAAATATATCACAATATTTATTTATATAAATTATGAAAATAATAATCACAGAAAACCAAAAAAAATCATTATTAAATGAGTCTATTGCAAATAAAATTGCGGATTCAGTAACTAAAATGAAAAATTTCACTAAAAAAGTTATTAGTGAGTCATCCGAACAAACAGGACTTGATTTTTCGTTCTTATTAAGTTGGGGTGCGACTCTTGGGGGTCTTATGATTCCTGTTTCTCAATTTATTGAGGGTAATCATCCAGAACTATCCTCAATGGATCTATCTCTTATTATTATTGGTGCAATAACAACATATTATACTTCAAACAAAAAAATAATATCAAAATTACTTGATGAAATTAAAAAAAGAGGTTTAATTGATATTTTTGATGAAGTGTTGTCAGCTACCGAAAATTTAAAAAACGTATTTTTGTCTTTCGTTGAGAGTTTAAATATCACCGTTAATAGAATGTCAAATATGTTGGCATATACTTTTATAATACCTCTATTACCTCAATTACTTGAAATTGCACAATCAGGGTTTGATGAAAATTTAATTAGATCATTATCAATGAGATTGGCTGGGTATGGGGTTGTTACCATCTCAAGTACGGTATTAAAAAATTTAATAACAAAGATTATAAAAAGATTTAGAAGTTAAATCTCAATTAAGTAATGAATTTCATAACTTAAAATATCCTCAAACATAGTATATTTAAGATCAGTAATCATACCGCCAGCAAAATTATTTTCATAACTTCTATTTAAATTCAATTTTTCATCAAAACTTATTTTTTTAAATAATTTAAACATTTTACTATTCGTATCGTTTAAAACCACAAAAAGGTCTTCAATCATTCCACTAAACTCAATACTTACCTTAACAAACACAGAAAGTGTATATACTCCACCATCATCAAGGTCAACATCAAAATCAATTTCTGTATTAGCATCTATTCCACCAACAGAATAAATTATATATTTAATCTTATCAAGTTTTTTTACCAAATCAGGATTATTTCTAAATTGTTCTTTATATGACATTTATTTATGATTTAATATTTTATTTATGATTTTATCACTTTCTTGATCTGACAATCTGTGTAGATCTTTATGGGTGTCAAACCATTTTCTAACCACATCCTCAAATGGTTTTTTAGTTAATTTTGATAATCTTTTAAAACCATAATGTTGAGCGTCAATTTCATGTGGTTGACTATAATAAGTATAAGGATCTGAAGTTGTTTGTCCCCCAATATCATAAGTCTTTTTAATTTCTTGATAAAAATGTCTCAATTCATGTGCAATTAGTTCATTTAGTTCACCAATTAAATCATATAAAATACCATTTTTATTTGTTGGGTTATAAGATATATTAATTTCAATCGTTTCCTCCTCATTTACGTAATTTGCATTAACCACAAAATCATCCACACTTTCATTTTCCTCAATGGACAAATCAATAGTTAGATTAGACCCAAACTTCTTTATATTATAAACCATTTCATCACGATCCTCAAAATATTCAGGTAATGTAAATTCACCATTATCATTTTCTTTAAAAACAATAATAATATCTCTTACCATTTCTCTTATAGTATGTCGCATGGAATTGTTTTCTAGTAAAACTTTTTTTATACTTTCTCTCAAATTCATATTAATAAATATAGTAATTTTTTTTATAAATTGTTGTTTTTGTTAAACTAAAATATTATCATTGAATCAATGGAATTAATATCAACACATCCTATCAAAAAATCTGATCTTGGTTTTCACGGAAATTTATTCGGAGGAAAATTACTTGCATGGCTTGATGCTTCGGCTGTTGCTTATGCTATGCAACTATGTGACACACCAAGAATGGTCACAGTATCAATTGATAAATGTATTTTTGAGAAACCCGCAAAAGAAAGTCAATTAGTTAAAATTTTTGGTTATCCATCAAATTTAGGTTTAACATCGGTTACTCTTTATATTGAAGCGAGGGCTCACAACGTTAGAACTGGTAGACAGGAAATAATATTGAAAACTCATACCAAATTTGTTTACATTGATGAGGAAGGTCATCCAGTACCAATTGGGGAAAAAGCAAGAAAACGAATACAAACATTAATTGATAAAATAGAAACAAATGAAGATGAAAAAGAAATTTGATTTTGAACACATTACATTATTACCAAATTTGTCTTATGTGGAAACAAGATCAGAATGTGATACCACAATTAGATTTGGTAAACATAAATTTAGGTTACCTGTTGTTCCTGCAAATATGGAAAGTATCATTAATGAGGAAATGGCTATTGAATTTGCAAAAAAGGGGTATTTTTATGTTTTACATAGATTTGGTGTTGATCAAATTGAATTCATTAGGGAGACAAAAAAATTAGGGTTGATAAGTTCAATATCAATTGGGGTGAACAATGATTCTTATGAACTAATTGATCTGTTATCAGATATTGATATGGTTCCAGATTATATTACAATTGATATTGCTCACGGTCATTCTTTGAAAATGAAGAAAATGATCAAACACGTAAAAAGTAAATTACCTCACACATTTTTAATTGGTGGTAATGTTTGTACTCCATCGGCAGTTATTGATCTTGAGGAGTGGGGTTGTGATTCCGTTAAAGTTGGCATTGCTGGTGGATCCGCATGCACTACATACCACTCAACAGGATTTGGTAATCGTGGTTGGCAGGCAAATATGATTATGGATTGTTCTAAAGTTGCAAAAAAACCTATAATTGCGGACGGATCAATTAAAGAACATTCAGATATAGTTAAAAGTCTTGTACTGGGAGCTTCAATGGTTATGATTGGGGGGATGTTTGCCGGATATAAAGAGTCACCGGGTAAACTAATTCAAAAAGATAAAAATTGGTATAAAACTTTTTGGGGATCCGCATCATCAGAACAAAGTGGTAAATCAAGTAGAATTGAGGGGACAAAAATTTTAGTACCATATAAGGAAGAATCAATTTTTGATAAACTTAATGAAATTGAGGAATCATTACAAAGTGCCATATCCTATGCTGGGGGTAATCCCGCAACACTTGATTGTTTTTGTACCGTTGAGTACGTTGTGGTAAAATAATTATAATTCCTTTATTTTAATTACCAAATCACCATTTCCTTTAATGACTCTGTGAAATGTTTCGGAGGGGATTTTAAAACGATCCCCTTCTTTTAACATTTTAGGTAATTCATTATCCATTTGGAATTTCCATCCACTTCCTTTTACAACTTCAACTATTCTATCTCTTTCATCACGATGCCATTTAAGTTCGTGATCATCAATATTCTCATCAAAAACTCTGGTTTTTATTCCGTTTTTAATTGTTTGGTTAAATGGTAATGTGGATTCGTCAAGTTTTCTACCTAAACATTTTAATTCCCATTCTAAATTTTGTTTATGACTTTCAATTGTTGAACTACTACCCCCTTTTATTTCGGCATCTTTTAATTGAGGGATTCCATCCCTTAAAATGGGTATCATTTTTTTTATTTGGATGTTAGATCTATCTGAATCATCCTGAGTAAATGGTTTTTCAAATAATGAGATTATTCTAACACTTAACCCATCGTTGTATTTTTCTTTACCCACAATTGAGGTATATCCAACAAAATTTTCACTTTTTAATGGTTTAAATCTTGATAAGAATTTATTGATTCTATTTTCCATTCTTTGGAAATATTCTTCAGTATATTTTTCTTCTTTAATTGTCATTTTTTGTTCAGGTAGAAATTTTCTTACTTGAGGTATTAATTCGTCCTCATATTTTTTATATTCATTTTTTGTTTTCATATTAATATCATAATCCGCATTCTTAAGAATTGGAAAAACCATTTTAATTCTTTTAACTAATTCCAATCCGTGTTGCCTTGCCATATTTTTTGCGGGATATGATAAGAATTTATTAAAAATGTAAAATAAATTTATGGTGTAATTTGATTGAAATCTGTTCCACAAAATATACGGATCTATTTTAATAAACTTAAAGTCAACATCATCTGTTCCATACACAAAAGGCTCATAATTATCAATAATTTTTCTTATTGATAATTCTAACCTATCAATCATTTTCTTATTTAATTTCATAAATCACCAATAACCTCCATATGTTTTACCACCCCATAGATGACCATAACGATTAATTCTACAAGCCCAATAACCTGCCTTCATTCTGTCTTTCTTATCTTTACAATTATGACGAGCTGCAAATCTTCTTCTCGCCTCAGGATTTGACACTTTAGCGGTTAAACCACCTTTAACATCTCCAAATGTTATTTTTTTGATCTTACCTGTTGATGGATTTTTAACATATACTTTATATTTCTTTCCACCACCAGTATTCCTCATAGGGTATCCAACCTTAACTTTTTTACCCTGATATTCAGCCTCAGACAATAGTTCTTCTTCTGTCATTAGATAAGGACAATCTAAAGAAACAATCTCCCCGGTACTTAATTTTACTCTTTTACCTAAATCAGTTTCAATTAACCATTTATCACTATTACTTAATTGAATAAAACCTAAATTGTGTAGATCTCTAACCTCACAAACCAGATCAAAGTAAGAATCAGAATACGGTCTGAAAACATTTTCGGTTAATGAAATTCCATTATTTAAATGATAGGACAGGTCATCAGATATAACCACATTTTCAGTTAACATCATTTTTTTTGGTGAAAAAGACTCATTTAAGACCCTTTTTACTATATGTTCAATTTTATTCATATTAATATATATTTATATACATAAATACCATAAAACTTATTGTTTATTAGATATTTATTTAAAAAGTTTTTTTACTATGAAAAGATTAATAAAAGAAAGTGATATTAAAAGAGCACTTTATAAAATTATTAAAGAGGATAATATGGATTCCTCCAAAAAAAGAGAAGTTAAACCAAGATGTATTCCTGAAAATGTCATCCAATTAGATGAGATTGTTGGGGACTCTGAAGATTTTGGTAGATACTCTTCAGGTATCTCTAAAAGAAATAGAGGTGTTAATGGATTTGTTGACACATTAGGAATATTAAACAACATCAGATTATTTAAGGATGTTAAGGACGGTGGTGAACATTTGGCATATGAAATGATGAACAATTTAAATCGTTTCAGAAATAAAAACTATTATGATGAAACAAGTGGTCAATGTAATAAAGCAATGGATAAGATCCTTGAACTTTACAAAGAGAATGAACACGGAACAGAATTAGTTAAGGACATTGAGAAGGTTTTAAACCTACAAGTTAGAGAAGATGAGTATACCCCTTCTCCAAGAACAAAAGAGTATTTAAAACAATGTATTAACCTTATAAAAGGTGTATAATTTTTAATTAGGGCCGTTGTCGTTAAGGCAACATCTAAAAGGGACAATTCGCTACTGTCCCTTTTTTATTTGTAAAATATTTATTGTAAATAAACCTAAAAATATAAATAAAATGGCAAAGGCAAAAGGATCATCATCATCACAACTAAAACAAAGTTTTGGTAAAAAAAGAGTAGGTAAATTAAAGAGAAAATATGGCCCTAAAGAACAAAAACCAAAGGCATATAGAGGACAAGGTAGGTAATATAGGTTTTTTACAAAAAATGTAAATATTTATAGTAATAAAAAACAAAAATTATGAAGAAAAATTTTTTTAGAGAAATGTTTACAGATGAGAACGATGTAGTATCATCAAAAAGAATTGCCGGTATGTTATGTGTTGTTGCATTAGTGATCTCATTAGTTGCAAACACTTTCACTCACGGAGACATTAAACCTTCAGATGCATTGGTTGATGCGGTTGCATTATTCGCATTTGGGGCGTTAGGGCTGACCTCAATTGATAAATTCACAAAAAATAAGTTCAAATAAAGAGGTTCAATTTAGTTTTTTCATATTATTTTTTTAATTCCCCTCCAAAAGAGGGGTTTTTATTTAAAAAAAATGTTATCTTTGTATTATGAAAGATAAAAACATTAAAAACAAGGTGGCTCATAAGAAATATGAGAGAGTTTATGAATTTGATGATTGTACAATTATCTATAAATACGACACAAGTAAGACCACTTCTGGGCCTTTTGAGACCGAAATTAGACAGAAAAAACCTAAAAAATGACCTTTTTTAGGGGGTATTTTAGGGTATTTTTACCCTAAAATACTTAATTTTTAACCAAATTTCGTCTAATTTTGGTCATTTCATGATCAAAAGTGAACATTTTTTCCAAAATATCGTGTTTTTTCATCGTTTTTTGGTGTTTTTTAATGAAATTATTGAATAATTCACTACAAATTAGTAGTTGATCGGTGTTTTTTACTGATTTTAACACCTTTATGACCCATTCAAAGTCAGATTTAGTTGTTTTTTTCATTTTTTCTTAAAAAAATCACCAAAATTTTGTAATTCCTTCATTAAATCCCTATTATTTAAAGGAAATTGAGGTGTTTTACTCATATTTTTGATCAAATTAAACATTTCTTTACCATATTTTTTCCACCACAGGTAAAAACCAATAAAAATGGTTAAAATAACTAAAGAAAAGAATATTAGTGCTATTGATAGTATCATATTTGTATGTTTTTACAAAAAATACGATTAATTTACATCTTAATCAACGTTTTTTACTGTTTTTTACATAAAAAAAGATAGAAAATATCAATATTGGTGTAATAAGACCAACTATTATCTCAATGTTCATTATTTTGGGGTTAAAATGTTTATTTATCCTGTTTAGGATCCGCAATATTATGTGTTAAACGAAAAATCGTTATTAAAGGAGTCTATTAAAATGGAATAAATCGGTTATATCAATAAATAGTGTTCATAACTGAGTTAAAATGTGATTTTGAGTAAACAATACCTTTATTTTACCATTTATTGGGTTTATTTTTTCATATATGGAGCGTCATTTACAGATAATTCTAAATAGAGCATTAAAAGAACATAAAGATTTGTTATATGGATCAAATTCGGAGATTATAGTTGAAAAAATTGATTGGATTATTACCAAAAAATCACATATTATTAATGTTAAGATTATTATGGATGATCCTAATCTATATTTAGAGTCTCATCCCCACGGAATTGACTTTCTTATCCACGAAAGTTTACCAATAATAGGAAAAATTAAAAATGCTGTAGTTATTTCAACGGTAGAGTTTAAAGATTAATCCCACCACCATCTAATTCTCTCATTTAATATTCTAAAAAGTAGATTTTGTGCTTTTTGCTGATTATATATTGAGATATAATGACAAAGTGTTCGTTTATCAATGTTAGGTTTTAGTTTTAAAATTTTACGAACAGTAGATGGGTATTTATTAATGAAATCATCATAACGATTACTTATTACATCAATATCAAACCCTTTTGAATTGTGTTTTCCCGGAATTTCAGAAAAAACAATTTTGGATTCTTCATAATCAAGATATTCAATTTCATAAAATTCTGTTTTAACCCTCTCAATTAGATTTAATACAATTGTCATATCACGATTATCGGTTGCAATACGTGTATGGCGATTGGCATTGACGAGTTCTTCTCTTTGTAGTTCTATTTTTTTTTGTAGAATGGTGAATATGTATGAATCATCCCAATTTCTATCTTTATATAAAGTTGGGATCCACCTAATTATATTTTTTATTCCAGTAAAAAATGAATAAATGAAAGATGGGAAATATCTTTTTATTGATTTTCTTTCCCATGCCGAATCTTTAGGTATTTTAAGTGGTTTGTACTTTTTCATTTTGTTATTTTAATGCAAAGATAGGTAAACTTTTAGGATAACAAAATAAAAAATTATATTTTAGGTGGTAATGGTGGGTTGAGTAAGAATTTACGATTAACCCAAGTTCTCAACTCATTCTCAACAAAATATTCTGGAACTTCCTCATCGTCAGGCATTTCACTCGCCAATTCTGAAATATATCTGGCAAATTGTACTTTATACTTTGGTTCCATCATTGTCATTAAACCATCAGATATAAAGAATATTTTTGACAAAGGATCTTTAATACCTAATTCTCCTTCTGCAATATTAAAAGCTCTTAATACTGATTTACCCCACCAAGTTTTATAGTTTGATGTTTCTTCTAATGTCGGTCTAACTATTTTATTTATTGCTCTTATTGCCGATCCGAATACGCCTGCAAATATGAGTTGGGGTATGAACCACGGTATTAGTCTGATTGTTGCCTTAAATCCGCCTTCACCAACAAAAAGAGCTAATCTCTTTTTTCTTGATTCCTCAACTAAAGCTCTTAATTGTCCGAATGTTATTTTACCTTGAGCATTACAGAATCTTTCACTATCACAAATATTCTTTACCGCTTTTCCTGATGGTTCAATTGATTCAACTTCCATCATTAACTCAATAATTTTTTTTTGTTCTTCTGTAATTATTATTTTCATACTTAATAAATATTTGGCAGATAGGAATAATTGTGTTATATTTGTAGTATATTTATTTAAAACAAGATAGTTATGTGTTCAAAAGAGGAAAAATTGAAGTCTTTGTCTGTTAGTGTTGAGAAATTTAAATATAAATTGAGATTCTCAATCAATAGTTTTGTGTTTTTTCTGTCTATGATGTTTATTCATATGATGAATCCTGTATTTGGGTCATTTGTAACAATTGGGTTTGGGATCGCCTCTCTTGTTTTTATTCAACAAATAATCCGATCTTACAATTATCTAAAGTTTTACAAGATGTCATATAATGCATATGTTATTATGCATGAAGTTATTGAGGACATGAAATAAAAAAAGGGACTCAAGTCCCTTTTTATTATTTTTTGTATCCACCTCCGAAACTATGACCACTTTTCATACCTCCGACCATTGGTTCCATAATGTTTTTATAGAATTTAGATTTGTGAAATCTACTTGGTTCTGCCTCAAATTTAAACATTGGCATTCCTTTTGAAGTTGTTGTGATTCTAACATCACCTCTATAATTAGAGTCTTTAGCCTTCTCTAAAACTGACTCAATTGAGTTAATAAGATCTTCTTCCTCAAGACCGTTTTCTTCCAAAAGGTCTTCCATTCTTCTAATTAGATCTGTTTTAAGTTCCTCAAGTTCTTCTTTTCCAGGACCAAACATACCTTCTTCCATTTCACCATGCATACCTTCTTCCATATCCATATGCTGAGTTTCAGTAATAATTCTTTCTATTAGGTCTGTTAATTCACTTTCCGTTAATCTTATAACTTTTTTCATAATATTTTTTTGTTTTTTAATTATTTATCTATAAATATATTGGTTTTATAAAAAAATCATTCTCCACGTAATTGAGGTATAACATTTTCAGAAAAAAACATACTAAATTCGTGTTCAATCGCTTGAATTTTATCTTTCAATCTAACGTCTTCATCTGATAATACACTATAAAAATCAAAATCTAAGAAATACCCGTTTAAGTTTGTAATAATTACCCCCAAATATTCATCTCCATCAAATTTAAGTTCACCATAATAATAAATGTTATCACCATCAGTTGATTCTTCACTAAACGTAAACTGAACAGGTAAACGAGAAATATAATCTGTGAATACCTCACCTTCTCTTTCATCATATTTTTCGGTAGGATCCACAAACTCATCAGGTCTTCCTCCCTTATTCATATAATCAGAATAATTTTTTAAATATCTCTTTTCATCAATAGTTAATGATTCATAACCACCATCAGACATTTTATCTAATATTGAGTCAGTTTTTTCTTGACTCTCAATTATTCTATTATATTGGGATTCTGTAATTAAGAATTTCATTTTTTCATATAATTCATATATGCATTTTCCGCATAATCCAAAAATTTATCACCATAAATACGAACTAATCTGTTCATTATTAATTGAGGATTTTTTCTCATATACCTTAAAACATCATTTGGTATTTGTTCTTCATATTTACCAAACATTTTTTGGATCTGAACTTCCCTTGGTTGTTTCCCAACTTCTGGCTCAACACTAAATGAATTTTCATCATCAAATTCAAATTCTTCTTTGATAACTTTAGTTAGTGCTTTTTTTATTATGTTATTTGACACATTTTTCATACATATAAATACTTTGTTTTTATAAAAGTTCCACATAAATCTCGTCAGGACTAAAACTATAATTTTTACCACATATTTTATATCCCATATCCTGTATCGTATCCCTAATATCCGTATACACCTCATTCCAAATATTATCAGGAATTTCATCTATGTAAAGTAGACTATAATAATGTCCATCATCAAAAAATTCACCATCTAAAATTTGAAATTTTATTTCAAAGGAATTATCCCTATCAACTTCTGAAATTTTTACTATCTTAAAGGTAAAGTCATATTCACCAACATATATTCCCATATCCTCCAAATCATTAGTTGTAAGAACTCTACCTTCATAATTATTTTTTATTTCTTCCAATATGGTATCAAAACCACCATACCACTCAACGATCCATTCTTCTAATAATCCATAATGTTCCAAACCAACTGATTTTGCTAACGCCAAATTGGCTTTTGGTTTTATTCCCATGGATTTTTGCTTATCCCATAATTTGAATATCTTGGATTTAAGTTTATCTGATGGAGTATAAAATAAACTTTCCTTTATAACTCGTCTAACTATTTTATTTAATGGTGTTTTCATATGTGTATTGTTATGTGATCCAAATATGAACCAAACCCATATTCTTTAGCAACTGAATCTATTAATTCCTTAACCAAATCTTTTATCTCATAGGATATCTCCCATCTAATTTCATCATCTATTGATTCTATGTCAGTTAAATCCAACCAGTCACCTGTTGTTATTAACTCAACCCCACCATCAATAATTTTCATAACGGCAATAATCTCAACCCCACCTTGTTGGGTATTGCGAAGACTCATTTCCTTTATTCTAAAACTGAATTCGTATCCACCAACATTGATCTCTAAATTTCTTAAATCATCTGTAGTTAAGTGTTTATTTACTAATTTATTTTTAATTTTTGAATATACTTTATCAACTCCACCATACCAATCAACTAATATCGTATTTAAATCATATTCACCAAGCTTAAATGTATGTTTTAAGGCGGAATTAATTTTAGGTTTTATACCTAAAGATTTTTGCTTATCCCACAACTTAAATAAAGTTTTTCTGGCATATTCTTTTAATTTTAGATACTCACTTTCCAATAAAACCTTACGAATAATATCTCTCATATGAAATAAATATCAATTAAACATTTTACAATACCATAAATTAATCATAAACTTATGAAAACAAATAAAAATATGGGAAAAGTACAAAATGGTGATGTAGTAACGGTACATTACACAGGAAAATTGGAAGATGGATCCGTTTTTGATTCATCATTAAGTGAAGGTAGAACACCAATTACCGTTAAATTGGGTGAAGGTACTCTAATTAAAGGATTTGAAGAAGGTCTACTTGGAATGGAAGTTGGAGAAAAGAAAACCGTAAACATATCTCCAGATAATGCTTATGGATTTAAGAATGAAGGGATGATTAATGAAGTTGCAAAAACTCAAGTACCTGAAGGAGTTAATGTTGGTGATATGTTGCAAGCAAATACACCTGCTGGACCTGTCAATGTTAGAGTTGTTGAAGTTAGGGATGAGGTTATTGTAATTGATGCAAACCACCCTTTGGTTGATAAGACTTTAATTTTTGATCTTGAGATTGTTGGGATCAATTAAATAAAAAAAGGTGAGATTATGTCTCACCTTTTTTTATTCTACATCAATTTTAAGTTCAATACTAACTATTTTTACTGTATAAAAATTTTCACTCCATCCAGGTTTGAATTTTATTTGATAATCTTCAGGTAATGCATTATAGATATCATTTAAATCGTTAGACATTTTTTCAGTGAATTTAATTCCGTACTTCTTATCATCAATCAATGGGAGTAATGTTGAGAAACCGTATCTATCATAAAAACTTTTTAATGATTCCCTATCCCACAACTGATTTCTTTTATGTTCGTCTCCCGCATATTCAAAAAACTTATCATAATCAATTATTATTTTAACAAAAAGAACCAGATCAAATTTATCATATTCATTTTCATTAACCATAATACCTTTAATAAATGGGTATTTCCTTTTAATACCCCTTGCAAGCATCTCAAAAGCTTTATTTTGTTTTTTGGTTAATTCCATAACTATAAATACAAAGATAATACAAATTATCTTTTGTTGTATTTAAAATATTCCTTACGATCCCTAATTATTGTTATACCAATGAATAATAGTGCAAATATAAATATAAATGATTCCATATTCTATACTTACATACATAATACAATAAGTTAGTTAAGGTAATGTTAACAAATCTTTATTAAATAAAAAACCCACCTGATGGTGGGTTTTTGTTATTTTAAGAATCTTAATTTATATAATGTTGAATTTATTAATTCACATATCGTATCAATTTGATTTTGCAAATAGGAATCTTTACAACAATCTCTCAACCCATCAACCTTCTCATTTAGATCTTTCATATATTTTACGGTTGATTCAGTACTACTCCATTTTTCAAAATCCATACTTTTGTACGTGTCAACAATTCCATACTTACCTTGATAAGATTCAACTAACCCATCAATTAAAGGATCAATACCTTCGTAATATCCCTGTAGTGCGATATGTTCAGCATATGATTCTGTTTGTAGATGTAATATGTGTGATTGTGTTTGTGAGTGTAGTAATATTGATGCTAATTCTGCGAAGTCTGAAGTTTTACCTTTTGATTCTTCTTCATTTTCATCATCAACCTGTTCTAATAGTCCTCTTTTTTTCATCTCATTAAAGAGTTCTTCTTTTAAATCCATTTTTTTAAATTTTAAGTTTATTCTAAACCATTATAGTTCTTTTTCAATCCTCTTTATAAGGTCATAATTTTTTTTCATTCTCATGAGATTTTTAACCAAATTTTGTCTATTTCTTTTTGGTTTTCCTTCTTTTCTTGCCTTTGCCATAATAGTTTATTTATATAATAAATATCATCATAAACAAAAAAACCCACCTATAAGGTGGGGTTAATAATTATCTCATTAAACTTTCAAGTTGTTTCATAATTTTGAGTTGCCTTTGTTGTAACTCATAAATTTCTCTCTTTTGTCTATCGTTTAGATCAATTGATTCGCCTTTAATTGATGAGATTTGATTTGATAATCTTGTATGTTCATTCAATAGTTGACCATACAAATCTGCCTTTACTTTGTTGTTGTCCATAATTTAAATATAATTATTTTATTTAATAAGGAAATAATAATAAATTATCTATCCTCTACATCTTTTTCCAAATATACCCATAAATCCTGATAATATTGAGTCTGTTTCACAATTGAAGTAATCGTTTATTTCAATACAAGATTTTGATGGGGTAAAATTTTCATCTTTTTTATTTGTACACCATTCATTTGAGATTTCCACCGCATTCCATAATGGTTCTAAAAATTTTTGTCCTTTAAAAATATTAAAAATTTTTCTTTTATCTGGTGATTTCCTTATGTCGTCCCATTTTGTTTTATTTGGGTTATTAGGATCCGATTTAATTGCAATATCCATCAAATCATTTAGGATATCATCTTCAATCCTACGATCAATAAACATACCTTCTTTAATACTTTTTTGTAATAAATCATATTGAGTCTCAATCATATTTTGATCCATATATAACTCAATCGCACGTATTAAGTTTTTAACACTATTAAGATTAGGAATAAATTCAGACCAATCGTCCCACAATTCATCATCATATCCATCATCATAAAAAATCTCAAATTGATCATTTTTATTTAGTTCAATTAATAACCCTTGAGATATAACCTTATCATCATCACCAATAGTTTCATCTAATTTAATATATATGAAAGGATTAAATTCTTTGGTTCCCTCATCATATTTTATATCAATCGTTGGATACTTTTTTGATAGTTTATCATACGCCATTTTTAGTGTATTATAACCAACTTCAGATTCATTAATAACTCTATCAATGATTCTTGATATATCCGCCTCCGTTAATGTTATTATTTTCATATCTTTATATAATTATTTTAATTCTTGATAAAATTTATCCGTAATACTTAATTTTGGTTTTATTAATTCATAATAATCATTATTGAAGAAGTTGATTAGATCGCTAATTGTTTTAATTTTATTAAATCTTCCTACACGGAAAAGGTTTATAGAGTCTAAATTATAATCATAGTATGTGGAATCCCCAAAACGTTTTCCTTTAATAATATTACCATAATAAGACCCATCAAATGGTATCTCACACTCACCTTCATATAAAAATGTCGCATAACCACTAACCCATCTATCCTCAACATAATAATTAAATGATAATGTCCCATCAAAATGGTGATAAAAAACATCAACCATAGATCCATCATTATACGTATAACTCTTTTTTATTAATTCACTACCGAAGATATAATGATAAAACAAATCTTTCATTTGCTGGCAATTAAAGTTTTCAATAATAAAAACATCTTTTAATGTTTCTATTATCAAATTCAAGTTAAAACCGGTAATTGTTTTTATCATTCCAATAGTTTTATCCTGATTATATAACGATAAAATCAATTTTTCACTTCTAGTTTTTTTGGAAGATTCTTTAAGAATTTTATATTGGGATTCACTTATGATAAATTTCATAAATATAAATATCCTGTAAATACAAAAACCCCACATAGGTGGGGTTCATATCATTACTAAAATAATCAAAGCCATTTATCCTCAAAATAAGGATAATACTTCATAAAATTTTTGTGTCTTGATATTAACATATCGGTCTCAATAGAAATAATAAGAGACCAAATAAAGACCCCAAAATAACTAACCTCAGAAAAGGATACGAACAGGTATTTCAAAGAAATTAAGATCACCAAAACAGATAGAACACCATTAATAAAATAAATTGTTAGATTTTTCATATATAAAATGTATTAAAAAGGAATGTTATTTTCAATTAGTAATTTATCCAAACCATCAACTTCAATTCCCAATTCGGTATAAAGTTGATAGTTCAAGACATCTCTAGTACGAGATAAACCTGTAACACGACCGTGTTCTTCTTTTGTTAGCTCCACCGTTGAGGAATATTTCCTTAATAAACCTATAAATGAATCCAGACTCATATCAGGATTATTATTCAACTCAAAGAAAATATTTTTCATCGCCTTTGATCTTTGTATGAAATGATCATCAACACCTTTAACATTTGATTCAATTACTCGTTTTGATTTTAGACCTGTTCTCAATTCAGAAGAATTTGATAGATCCCATAATGGGTTGCGATTTCGGGACATAAACATTTTGTATAAGTTAACGTCATTCTTAACTTCCCTATAACGACTTAAAAGACACTTAAAGTCTTTTAGTGTTTCCTCACACTTGAGTTTAAAATTTTCTTTCATATTACAAATATAGTAAAATATTTGAGAATAAAAATTTTACCCATGAATTTTATGTAATTTTTTTCTGGGATAATAGTTATAATTATTCGGGAATATTTACGGCAACATACCTAACGTAAAATATACCTTTCTGATTAAAAACGTTAACCAAAATACTTTTAATTATATCATCCAAGTTATCCCCATATCTTTCAATACTAACATTATAGGCTTCCTCATTTTCATATTCATATTCGTCATCATAACCGGCAAAAATATGAGTTATTTTTCCAATATAACCAGATCTCATTTTAAGATCCTCCTCAATATAAACCCAATCAACTTCTTCATCAGGAAATAATTTAACGAATTCCTTAAAATCAAAATAAATGACAATCAAATCTTCACCCACAATGTGATTATCATTTCTTTCCAATCTTATATCAACAATAAAAGGATATCTTGGTTTTAGAGAACGATATAGTTGATTTAGATATTTTTCATTCATAACAATAAATATAATAAAAAAGATTTGAGTTAAATATATTCTCCCGGTAATAACATACGATAAACTTCTAATCCCGTTTTTTCTTCAAACCACTCTTTGAAAAGTGGGATCCATTTCTTTCCGAATTTTTGACTTAGGTCATCATAAATCCAATCCTCAATTAATAATCTATTTTTAAACCCACCATACTCACCAAAATAAATATACGCTTCACGATCCTCTATCGTGAAAGTATATGACCCAAACGCTTTAATCTCATCCTGATAGAAATCATAAAGCTCAAACCCAACATCATAATCGGGATGTAGTCTTTGGTTAAAATAGTTTATAATAACCTCATTAACTCTTGATTCTGTAATCGTATTTTTTGTTTGATTAATATAATCGTCAATATAATTTTTTATCTTTTCTTCCAATCTATCCGTATACTCCTCCCAAAGGGAATATGACAATTCCATAGATTTACTATAATCAATACCAATCATTTTAACCCATTCACCCATCCTAAAACCACCAGGTGTAGTAAACGTAAATTCATCAGAGCTGTTAAAGGCTAAGTCGTAAAATGTCCCATCTTTAGAAAAAGGGTATTTTATAAAGGCAACATAATTATATTTCATATACTTATATTTTTTACCCCCAAATATTTTGGTTTCATTTATAAGCATATCAAGAAACTTATCATAAATTTTTAATTTAAATTGTGTTTCAGTTATTATGTATTTCATTTACAAATATTTTTTAATGGTGTTCATCCCAATACTCCCTTATAACCTTTTCATATTTTTTATCAATAAATTTTTGGAATTTATATGTATCAATTAAATCTAATTCACTATAAACACTAATATCATAGAGATTTTTAAAATAACTATGTATTGAATCGGTTATAACATTAACCTCAAATTCTCTAAAGTTTTTTGATCTATAGTTATATGTCCATTCCTCCAACATCTTAACAAGATAATTTTCAAACACTCCTTTATGAAATCTGCGTTTAAAAAATATTGGAATCTCATTACCACTCATATTAATAAATATGGTTAAAAATAAAAAACCCCACTGATGAGGTGGGGATTACGTTTAAAAGTGTAATATAATACACTATTAGATCTTAAATTGATAAAATTCTTTTAAAATGAATTAAAAAGTGTAATATAATACACTTTTTCATAAAATATTATAATTCACCAGTTTCAATATAATAATTAAAGATCGTATTAAATATTTTTTTAATATACATTGGGGACATTCTATCCAACCACACATCATATAAGTCGGTGTATTCATCATAGGCATTTCCATCTTCATCATATTCGTAAATAACAATCACAGCATAACCTTCATCATTAGATATACCAGAATTGGATAAACCAATTTGTTCAATATATGATTTATAAGTTATACCATTCTGTTCTTCTTCACCATATAATATATCTAATCCGAATTCATGTAGATGTAATAACCTACTACCATACGCTTCTTCTTTTCTAACGGCATCCTCAATAAATTGGATCTTATTTCTGTTTGATCCAAAATAATCAGGCATAAGTTTATCAAAAACCTTAAATCCACCCAACGACTTTATTGATTGTATCAAACCCAAATCATCAATCATATTTTTAATACGATCAACAATTCCTTTTTTTTGGTTCTCATTTAAAATGATTTTCATATATAATAAATATTACCTGTTTCTTTCCCAGTATTCTTTTAACTCCTGATAGAAATTGGTTTTTATGAATTGTATAAATTGATTTCTAACCATAACATATTCTTCTTCAGGTATATTCATTTTTCTAACGATATCACTTGAAACATCCCAAGCCAATTCAGTTAAAAAGTTATCAACACTATCAATACGATAAATAGTATGACCTAACAAATATCTATAAATTTTTTCTTCTATTTCTCGGTATCTCCTAATGAACTTGGTTTGATTTTCCGTTATAATTATTTTCATTTTTTCTTTTTTACTTTATTGTACCCTTTTCTAATCTCCTTATTAAATTGTCCTGAAACAAAGATCAAAAAATCAATCCTATTATAGTCAATATTTGGGTATCTTTCTTTAAATATTTCCGATACTCTATTAACAACCCACGACTCATATACCCCAAAGTTATCAGGTCTAATATACGATATATCCGCCTTGATAAATTCTCTTATATCATTAATAACCCTTAGAACAATTTCTTCCAATTCATAGGTTCTTCTAATCAAACCCAATTGAGCTTCGGTTATGGTAATTTTCATATTAGATAAATACTTTGTAAAATAAAAAAACCCCACCTGTAAAAGATGGGGTTATGGGTTTAAAATTTTATTTTAGTTTTAATGTGTTCCAGACCTTTTCCTTTTGCTTCAACCCATTTATTTTGACCCTTTAGACTATAATAATATTTTCCGTTAGATAATTTATAATCGTATGTTCTATCGTTGGTGGTATTTATTTTATCTTGTTGTTTTGACATATCTAACTTCTTTGCCGCAACCGCTCTATCCCAACCTTTTTGTTTAATTAGGTTGGAAATTTGACTTAGTCTACTCTGATCCACACCACTTTCTAAGTTGATATCGGACATTTTAAATCCATTTTTTGCTAACCAAGATTGATATTCACTACTATATTCATTAAAAAAATCATCTCTAATTGATGGATCCTTATATTCCACACCTATTCTTGGTTGATTTTCATCCACAAATTTAGAAATTAATATTTTTTCCAATTCATTACCACTATTGGTTGATTGTTCAATAATAATATTGGATTTACCATATAAACCCTCATTAATCACACGTCTTACAATTCTTGTAAGATCTCTTTCGGTAAGTTTTACTATTTTTTTCATAATAATGATATTTTTTTCATTTTATTTCAATGACCCCCAAAGATCCCCAATAGTTGGCTCCCAATCATCACCGTCATTATCGTCAAATTCAGAATTGCCCAATAAATCCTGACAAAAAGATATTATTGATCTCAAATAGTTTTTTCTTTCATCATCAGACATTCCCATTAAATCATATTCAATATCATCAAATATTCCGTGTGTATCCAAAGGAGAATTATCATCCTCATATTGTTCAACCAGTGGGTTAACATTACCAAGTTTATTCTCAACCAACCCTTTAAAGTTTTTGATATCCAAGTTCATACCCCCGGTATGTTGTTCTCTTATTGAGTTTTTTTCCTCTTCGGATAAATTATTTAATAAATTTTTCATAATTATAATTATTTAGTTATAAATATCTCAATTTTTAATAATTATCAATTTAAATATTCTTCTTCGTATTCACTACAATCTGCATTATCATAATAATCCTCAATTTCCCCACCAAATAATTCCTCCAAATTATCGTCAAATTCAGAATTGCCCAATAAATCCTGACAAAAAGATATTATTGATCTCAAATAGTTTTTTCTTTCATCATTTAATTACATCTATACTTGTGACATTCAACTAGTTAAAAACCGATATCCTCCAACCTATTTTTGATTGCTTTTAGAACTTTACCTCTCATTTTATTTGACTTGTTCATATTACTCCAATTACTTTGCATCTTTACAAGTTTTTTCATTCCCTCTTCTCCACTACATTTATTTATATCAAATAAAATTTCATCAAGGTTTTTTCCCTCAAAAGTTGATATTTTTGATTCACTAAAAATAACATCAGACGTATTCAATTTTTTATTTGAATTTTCTATTAGGAAGTTCCTAAAATTGTCTATGTGTTGTCTCATTTCTTTACTCATAATTTTCTTTTATATATGTTTATTTAATTCTTTCATTACTCGCGAAAATTTATTATAACCCAGATTTGCTCAAAAGAATTCTGTAATTCCTCATCATCCATTTCTTCCCAATATCTTCAAATATTCCGTGTGTATCCAAAGGAGAATTATCATCCTAAGATTGTTCAACCAACCCTTTAAAGTTTTTGATATTTAAGTTCATACCCCCGGTATGTTGTTCTCTTATTGAGTTTTTTTCCTCTTCGGATAAATTATTTAATAAATTTTTCATAATATAATTATTTAGTTATAAATATCTCAATTTTTCATAAATATCAAATATCAAGAAATGGAATATCCAATGTCTTAACCTTATATACGGCAGCATATTCTTCATCATATTTAACAACGGATTGGACAAGCACATCAATAATCCTATTTACCTCTCCCCCATATTCAGATACGTCATTACCTCCGGCTGCTTCATTAAATACAAACATTGGATTCATTAACATCCCTCGCTTAATAAAATCAAAATCAATTGTATATTTGGGAAACATATCACGAAGAAGTTCAAGATCAATAATAAAGAAAAAATTATGTTTTCTTTCATACGACCATCTTGCAATTGCGATATCTTTTTTATATTCCAAGTCAATAATGAAAGGGTACTTCAAATGTACAACTCTAAGTATGTTCTTTAATAATTTTTCGTTCATATTAATTTTTAATTATTGGTCTATACATTCTATATGCGGTTTCATCATATCTGGTAATAACGCCAATTAAGATATCAATTGTTTTATTCACATCATTACCATAGTCAATCATTGTACCATAATACCTAAATATATGAGATATGTTTGGAACCCGAATCTCTTGTTTAATATAGTAATAATCAATCTCTTCATCAGGGAACATATTATGGATTATATCAACGTCAACAACAAAAACAAAATTATGATCCGATGTACTATAAAATGGACTATCCTCCATATTATAATATTCTATATCAATAATGAACGGATATCTGGCCTTTGCCACCTTCAATAAGTTATTTAATATTCTTTCATTCATATATCTTATGTCTTTACCTTATAAATGGTTCTACGATCCTCATCATATTTGATTATGGTCTGTATTAAAATTTGAATCATATTGTCAACCTCTCTACCATAACTTTGCGTTTCATCTGATTCAATAAACGCATGGGTGGGGAGAGTAAGAATATTACGATTGTCTTTAATAAAATACTTATCAATTCTATAATCAGGAAACATATCATGTAACATCTTAAGATCAAAAGCAAAAATAAAGTTATGTTCCGCTTCATTCATACCTACTTGTCGGTCAACCACCTGATCATAAAATTTTTTATAATCATTCATATTATAATATTTCAAATCAATAATAAAAGGATACTTGGCTTTCACCAACCTTAATAAATTATTTAATACTCTTTCGTTCATATAAAAATAAATATATCCAAATATAGAATAAAAAAATCCGACGAAGTCGGGAACGGGTTATAAAAAAATATACCAAAAGGCAGAAAATAAAAAACCCCACTCCTGAAGAATGGGGATATTTAATGTTCATATAAGATTCTATATGATTGATTATCACTAATTGAGGTTATTAACATATTGGTTATTCTATTTAGATCATCACCAAAAGAAAGGTAATCATCAAAGATATGGGAAATGTTGGGAACTCTAGCGTGACTTACAATATAATTATAATCAAGTTTTTCATCGGGAAACATATTATGAAGAATATCTATGTCAAAATTAAAAATAAACAAATATCTTGGTGTTCCTATTTTCTCATAAAAATCCAAACCAGTGATAAACGGAAATTTGGATCTGACAACCTTTAATACGGAATTCAATCTTTTTTGATTCATATTAGATAAATACTCCAAATTTATGAAAAATTTTTCCAGAATTTTTTTTAGATATAGGGGGATAAATTAGAGAAGGGGGTGATGTTATGGAAATTATGATTTCATTGTTTTATAATACTTTTTCATTTCATTATAATATTTCTTTTTTAAATAGGGAACAAGTCCCTGAAAAATTTGTACCAACTCATTTCTATTTCTAAACCAATTGTCATCATCAACATCCAGATCTTTATGATCATGTATAAAAGTGCTAATCACACCTAAAACAACTGTATTAAAATAATCCTCAAAAGTATTGCTATGAAACCAATTACCTTTAGCTTTATAATGTCGTTTAATCAGTTTATCAATAATCTCCATATCACCGATATTAGTCCTTCTTTTAATTTCAGTGGGGATTAAATTATATAATTGATTTTCGGTGATAATAATTTTCATATAATATAAATACCCAAATTTTATGAAAATTTTTTTCAGTATTTGGGGGTCAATTAAAAGAGGGGGTTGTGTTTTACAGATTAGAAGGAGTTTACTTTACATATTATAAAAAAACCCCACTGATGAGGGTGGGTCAGTATTAATAATTGTTATTGGAGATTAACCCCCAAATAAACCTGAACCCTTAAATTCGTTATACATCAATTCTATTTTTTCTTTTTTAAATTTTTCCAACACTTTTTCTATCTTCTCCTTTGAAAACTCACTAATATTATCACAGTAGAAACGTTCATATTTCTTATTGATGTTTTCACAATCAATAGAATCATAATTATCCAATACATCTTCTATCATATCAATGTAATGTGTAACCGTAGAAAATCTATCCCCATGGTTCTCCTTAATCATTTTTTTTGAATCACCAAATTCTATCGCCCCCTTTATAAGACGGGTTATCTTTGTTTTCTCATTATCAGATAACTTTAATCCCGGTTTACCATAAAGTTCCTCCAAATAATTAATTCTACCTCTTTTACTAATAATATGAATAAGTAAAATTATTTTATTTATATCGTATGATTCTTTTATCCCAACCATAACGTGGTAATCAGACTTTTTAAAGAGGTATAAATCCATATCATCGTTTTTTGTCAAATACTCAAAATTGTTTTTAATTAATAAATCATATAATGGTTTATATTCACTTTTACCACTATACTCAAATTGAGATGAATCTATTAAGTTATCATATTGACCTTCCTGAATAACCCTCCTAACAATACGAGTTAAATCTGACTCTGTAAGTTTTATTATCTTTTTCATATAAGATAAATATACCCACCCATTAGTATGGGGAAAATAGTTTTCATTTTTTCCCAAAAATTTTTCCAGAATTTTTTTTACGAATACTTTGTTTAAGGGATTGTCCCCCCTTTTTGACTGTCAGAATGTCATATATGGGGGGCATACGGAGGGGGGGAGGGGTATGATCCCCAATAAGGGGGTATGCCAAGATCTGAGGGAGGGGATTATAAGTTATTAACATATGTTGATAAATAATACCTCCCCCCTATCAGTTCACATATGTAAACATAATGATTGGGGTTAATTATAATATGAATTAGTATTAATAAATCTAATGGTGTAATGTTCATCACTCCTCTTCACAGAATTTATTAATGCCTCAGCCAATTTAACTATGTTGGTTCCGTACTCATATAGTCTCCCATCACAAACATTAAAGTAACCATAGAAGGCTTCAATTGGTAGGTTGGATCCGTCTTCATTATTTTTTAGATATTCAAGATTAACAATTGCTTCGGGGAACATATCCTCTATCTTTTCTATATCATAATAGAATGTAAAGAAATGGAGACCCTTATCTTTATTGTGACTAAAGTTTATGTATCTATATCTAATATCAACAATGGATGGATACTTTACCTTCATTAACTTCAGGATCCTGTCTATTATTTTGTCATTAATTTTCATAAGTAATATATAAAAATAAATATATTGTTCTTTGGTTATCTCAATTATTATCCGTATATTTGTATTGACACTTGAGGGATCAGTTAAGTCGGGCTGTGGGGAACAACCATTGAAGCTTAATCAGAGGCAGCCTGCTTTATAAAAATATAAGCACAAGAAATTCCCCATCGTTAATTGGGGATCAAGACATTTTTATTTTGGTTTGGATATCTTCTCAAGCTTTACGTGCTACTGCGACTGAATGATTAATTCCCTACGTGGGGAACAAAGACATCTTATAATAAATATATGGTACTACTTGAAAAGATAAAGATTTATTCGTATCTTTATTATATGATTTGGACTACCACACTTATGTTTATTGGAATGTTGTTGTTAATATTCATCCCCATTATTATCTGTAGTGTTATTATCAACTACTTCCCCAAGTCAAAACTATCTTCATTCATTAGAAAACATATCATTACAGATCAGGATCTTGATCCACCTGCTCAACTTTGATTCTTGAATGTTCCCTGATTAACATATTCACCTCGTTGAAATCTTTCTCCGATAATCCTCTCTTCTGATAGATGTATTCTATCACATCCCCCATATCACATCCCGTCATAATAATAAAGTTCTGAACAATTGGTTTGGATACACCCTTCATTATATGTGTCTCAAATATACAAGTTCCACTGTGGGGAAAAGTGGGATGACAGTATGTCAGAGTAATAGTACGGTTTTCCTTGGTTATCGTACATATAAATTCATCTAATAATTCCTTCATAATTTACATTTGTTAACCCCATCAGTGGGGATTTTTGTTAATAACTTTATGTTAAAAAACTTGTTTTTGTCAAAATGTCAGTCGTGAGTTAAACACGACACAATCCCCTCACAGGGTTTTAACCTTCCCACTCCTTCCCACAATCAACCAAAAAAACCTGACAAATTGTACCTGACAATATGTCTGGCGTCAATTTTTCCCCTCTGATGGGGTCAATAAGACCACTTTTTTAACTATATATAAATTCCAGCAAAAAATATATAGTTATACCTGTAGATCGGTGGACAGTCCTTTAGGACGTTAGGTTAATCTCTTCAACCCGACTAAAAGGAGGTTCAACCCCCACTTTATGTGGGTTATAGTGTCCCTCACAACATTTCTCCCTTCAATAATAAGACACCTAAACAACATACTAAATAGTTCCTTAAAACTGATTTATTTAAATAATCATTTATGATCCCCATGGTAAATCACAAACGAACAACATTATATGTTCTTACATATAATTCACCACAAAATAATGAAATTATATGTAAATGAATATAATATAGAACAACTTGATCTGTTACTCTATTGTCTTCTGAATAAATGGGGGTAAGTAACGACCTTGTTCATAAGACGAGGGTAAATAACACCCCCTTCATTAAAGATGGGGAGAACGAAACGAAGTGGGGTGATTTAAAAAAAAGGGGGGATATAAGAGTATAGGATTAAATTATGAATGAGATCCGTAGTGAGTTTACGAACGGTAGGATGGAATGAATGATTTTATCCTATAGTCTTCTTATCTATTAACGAT
>Ga0315902_10001211_pt1 | contig 41741 bp, 36 predicted proteins | sample LakEriMetagenome_9_FD_203523 | JGI IMG/M metagenome (GOLD analysis project Ga0315902, IMG submission 203523) | Freshwater fungal communities from buoy surface, Lake Erie, Ohio, United States - Buoy 12 MA117 | ecosystem: Environmental > Aquatic > Freshwater > Lake > Lake biofilm | place: USA...
TAAAATGTTTTTTAAGTTCTTTTCCGTATTTAGCAGTGTTGGTGGTCTTTTTCTCTTCTTCTTTCTTTTTAAGTTTTTGGTCATACCACTCCTGAAACTCTTTTGCATCTTCAGGAGAGAGTCCTGGTACTTGTCCTTTATTAAAGAATGTAGGAGCTTGGGAGAATGCCATCATGTTTCTGTTAAAACCATATTGAGGGAACATGTTGGAATATGCAGCAAATGTTCTGTTTTCAAGTTTGTTTTTAGCAATCTTGTCAGAAATAGACTTAGCAATCTCAAGGTCTGTAGCTTTTGTCTTACTTAGAGCTTCTTGTTGTCTAACATATTGTTGATCAAGAATTGCTAGGTTCTTGAGAGCTGCATTATTTAATGTTTCTCTGTTCTTGGAGAACACCCCTGCTCTCATAGCTTGGTTTGCTCTAAATTGGTCTGCTAACACTTGTTTGTCTGCTGAATACTTCTGGGCTGCTAAAGCTTGCATTGCTGCAGGATTGCTTGATACTCCTGGCATTCTTTTTAAATCATTAAATGTAGCTTGGTTTTGGTTAAGTTGATCTTGTAAAGAAATGTCATATGGTGTGTCTAAAAGAGGTTGGAAAGTTTGGGCTTGTACAGGTTCTAATTGGTTCTGTGCCTTTGCTATCATTTCTCCATAAAGCTGACTAACATCAAGATCTTCTTGAAGAGGTCTTCTTAATAATGGACCAAGTTGTGTAGATAGGGCTTTTGCAAAATCCACCCAATCTGTTTTATCTTTCTTTTTATTACTAGTTTTACTGGCTGCTGCACTAGCATTAATATCCTTTTTCCAATTACTTGGTCCAAGACCTTGTTCTTCTAAAAGTTCAAGTTGAGATTTTTCTATAGGCTTATCACCAATTAATTCAGGTGTTACAAAATCTGCATCTGTAAATTTGGGTTGTTTAATTAAAGCTGATAATTTATTATCAGTTTTTGTCTTTCCACTTGTTTTTTTCTTAGAAGTAGAAGTAGTTTTCTTTTTAGAACTAGAAGAAGATTTTTTACCATCTGAACCAGCACTGCTAGTATATCCAGTTGTTATAGGTGGGAGTGATTGTGGAAATACTCCAGCACTTGTAACAAGACTATCTAGTCTAGGTTGTATATTAGCTACTTTTTCTGGTAAATAAAAACCCCTGTCTCTAAAAAAGTTACTCATTGTAGGAATGTTTACTCCAGGTTGAGCTTTTTTTAGCTCCTTACCATGTTTTGCATTACCCATATCTTTAGACTGTTTAATTTTTCCTTTAGCTAAAGCATCTGCATCTAGTCCAAGTTCATCAGCTGTTTCGTTATAAGCATTCTGTACACCTGCAGCATTTGTTTTAAGAATAGCAAGTTGTTTAAGTTTTTGATCAGATCCTTGAATTGTAGATTGTAAACTATTGAGTTTCAATCTGTCATAAGAAGTGACCACTTTTAAATCTTCTAATTCTTCATTTGCTTTAGCAAGCTTTTTGTTTGCTTTGTTTTCCTTATCATTCAACCTGTCTACATATTTCTTATATGTCAACCCCTTAGCTTCATCATCACCTATTTCCATAGCTGCATTCTTGTCTATCTTCAATGCACCAAATACAGTCATAGAAAGATCTCCATTAGCATCAGTAAACTGTGTTCCAGGTTCTCCGTTTTCCACCTCAACATGAGCTTGTTCTGATCCATATTCTGCATAGTCTGTGTAGCTATCATGTTCTGGAGAGCCATAAGAAACACCTATTCCTGTTCTTCCTTTTCCATCACTTTCACTGTGTTGGTTTCCTTTGAACATCACTGTTTCACCTGTACCTGGAAGATAGGGATTGTAAGAATCCACTTCAGCCTTTCCTCCCCAATGTGTTTTTAAACTACCACCAAAGTTAAACTGATCTAGCTCTGATAAATAGTTTTGTCTAATACTACCACCTGTTCTCATTCTCCCATACTTGCCACTTTCAGAAGCATATTTAGAAGGATCGTAAACAGTGGTATCTCCAGTGATGGGATTTTTAAAATAACCCTTACCTTCAATTACATCAACATTCACTTGTTTACCTCCAACATTTATGCGTCCAGGAATAAGACCTCTCATATCAGAACTTCCTCCACCACCTGTTCCAGATGTACCATATCCTTGTCTCACTGTTCCTAAATCTGTAAAATCAGACTCACCTGCTCTCTTCATTAATACATTTGCAAATGGTTGTCTTTGTGTTTTTGGTCCCCATATAGCATCTGTCTTACTACGCTCTGTTCCAGGTTTCCAATCAGTTCCTCTTCTTTGCATAAATGCTTGAGTTTGAGGATCTAACACCTGTGTTGTATAGTCTTGGAAAAACCCAATATCTTGTTGTGTAAAAGGTTCATTAGGATAGAGCTTTGCATATTCCGCTAGTCCAGCTTGTGTTGTAGCTCTTCTGTTCAACTCTTCATCAGAATACTTACCCATTATATCTCTAAACCTATTCACCCTCTCTTCATAGTTTTCATAAGGAAGTGTCATTCCACCCTGAGCTTTCAAAAGTCCTCCATGCTCAAGAGTTTTCATATCATCTGGTCTGAATATACCATCAACATCTTGAACATCTACATCACCCCATTTAGCTATCACCTGTGGTTGCCAATCGTGACTCACCCATCCATATTCTGCATAAGGAATATCACCACCGTTTTTACCAAATGAGGAATAGTTTCCTAATGTTCTTCTTGTGGAATCTTGAAGAGCTATGGTTTCTATATTTCTTTTTTGTTTTTTAGCCCCAGGAGCATCAACAATTGCTCCCACACCACCTCCTAATAATTGACCAATTGGTTGAGCAATTGCACTTCCTATAGGACCTAGAAACATACCAACACCTTTTCCAACAGCACCTCCTATTTGAGAACCTGCAGCAGCACCTCCACCAATTTGAGAAAATCCTGCTCCTATCAATGATGATGCAGCTTGTCCACCACCACCAGACATAAAGTTTGCAAAGTCCATACCACCTTTAGCTTGAGGAACATATCCTCCTGAACGATACTGTTTTATAACATCACTCTCTTCTAAAGGCTCATATCCAAGATTGGAATATAAATCTCCAGGATTGTACATGTTTTGTATCTCTGTAGGATTGCCACCAATAGAAGCACCATATTCAGCAAGGATTTCTGTTCCTGTACCTCCAGGAATAAACACTTCATTAGGACTTACAACAGCATCTTCTGGGCGAACATATCTTCTAGCTTTTCTTTCTGGTTGTGTTTGAGAAGCTTGTAAAGCTACATCACTCACCTTTGCAGATCTTTCTAATTCTTTACGCTGTTGTTTCATTTGGTTAATATCACCAATAGCACCTGCTATATCTCCTATTAACGGAAGCCCTTGAGCCATAGTTCCAAAAATATCAGGCTTTTGTTCTCCTGATTTAGCTTTGGTATTAGAAGTTGATGAAGCAGCTCCTCCACCACCAGAAGTTAAACCTCCTACAAATTGACCAGCAGTATTTATTACTCCTGTAGCAGGAGAACCTTTAGATTGCATTTGAGAATAGTCCATACCCCCTTCAACCCACTGATTCATATAAGGATCCCAATTATAACCTTCTCCTGGAGGATTTGATAATAAGTCACCAAGTTGAGCCTTATTAATATGTTTCTTAGCTTCAGGATGAGCCTTAAAGAATGCAGCCTCTGTAGGATATTTCTTGTAGAACTGTTCTTCGTTCTTAACACCAGCGATTTTGAGGAACTTTGCTTTCATATTATTAATATTTATCAAGCCAGCCACCAGACTTAGCTTTAGGTTTATTATAGTTTGTAAAGTTAGTTAATTGATCTAAATGTTGTGCAGTTTTTTCATCTTGTTGATTAACACCATATTTGGCTACAGGATACTCTTTCACCTTCTTACCTTTGAATTTGTAATCCTTTCCTGGTTCCATATACTGAACATCTCCTTCATCAGAGATTCCTATTAGGTCTTGATTAACTCCCTGCATTGTTATATTTGGAGAATCTATTTCCACCACCTTTCCCCAATTGTCAGGATTCCAATATCCCATGTTATCTTTTACAACACCTCCTTGTTTCTTTTGTTGTAATGCTCCTGCTCCCACCACTGCTGGAACTAATGCCTTGTAAATATTAGGATTATTCATATCAAAAAATCCTACATTACCTACTGCTGATTTTACTTGTGTATTTCTAGGAAAAACTATTTCTCTAGCATCATGCAAAAGTCTAATGTTTTCTACATTTGGTAACTGATCTGATACAGCTACATCATATTCTCTTAAACTTTCATAAGGAGATAACTCTCCTTTCCAGTTTCTATCTCTATAAAAATTAAATAAGTCTCTCCCTTTATTTTCTTTTATTAACTCTGATGATCTAATAGGATTATTACCTTGCCCATATAATTGATATACTGTAGGTTCTATATCTCCACTATGAAATTTAGCAGAAGAAGTAGCATAACTATTAGCTGTAACTTTAGAAGGTGTAGTATATATTCCTGCTCCAGAATACCCAGCATCTCCTAATTGAAATTTAGATGGATCAAATTCATTAAACTTTTTAGCAGAGCCATGATATAAAAACAAAGGACTTCCACTTTCATTAATTAGTTTAGATTCTCCAAATGCTTTTTTAAAATAACTACTTTGTTGTTGTATAAACTGCTCAGGTGTTCCTTGGAAAGGAGAACCATCAGGATTTTTCATCCATGTTCCTACTTTTTTTGTAGATTCTTCTATTGCATTGTATTCATTAATTAGTTCTGGGTAGTTTGGAGTTTCAGGATTCCATGCTCCCCAATCTATTTCTGATTTAAATTTGTTTCCAACATTCTCTACAGAAGAACTTAAAGATGTAGGTTTAGGAACATTCTTTAAAGCTAATTTACCAACACCTTCCACCAACCCAGCTCCCATAGAACCAACATCAGCTAAATGTATAAGGTGTTCAGCTCTTGCTCTATTTTTTTCTTGGAGATACTGGGGAGTTTCAAAGTCTTTTCCTAACACCTCTTTTTCATACTTTAATTTAGACTCATATGCCTGTCTATCTTTTTCTTTTTGTTTAGCTGTTCTTGTATCTGCTCCTATTGTAGTTCTTTCTCTAGCAGCTTGTGCTTTCTTTTCTTTTGTTTTTTGTGCAGCTATTTCTGTTAACAAGTTTTGATTACCTCTTGTTTGAATATCACCTCTTAACGGTTCAGTTATTCCAGGTTGAGCTTTTGGTATATCTGATCCATTCTTACTAATATTCCTAGGAGTCCAATCTAGTCCATGTTGATAATAAGTCATTCCATTCTTTGCTACATTAGAATCAGTATTATTATTTATAGCAACTGAGTTCATTAAATCTATGAATGCTTTCTTTTTTTGTTCAGCATTTCCTTTTAAATATTCCATAACCTCTTGATAATGAACATTTCGATTAATTTTTTCATTCTTCATCATGTTATCATAATCCTTCTCTGTAAAGTCTTTAGTACGAGTATCATATAATCCCTCACTATTTAATAAATATCTTATAGGTTGGATTCTATTTATAAATTCTGTAGGAGTGTTATAGTAATCAAAAGTCATTCCTTGACTTCTATAGTTAGGTCTAACTCCAATTTTAGTGTAGTTGTATATCTTCTTTTTAGTAGATAAAGGAATTCTATATCCACCATCATCAATAGCATGTCCTAATTCATGTAATGGAATAGTTTCATATCCAGGATGAGGATGCCAATTATTAGGATTATATTCACTTTCTAAATATATATGACCTTTTTTATCATATCCTCTTTTAAATGGATCAGGTTCCCATTTACTTGGTAAAAACTTATTTTTTTCATAATCATAATATTCTCCTTCATATTGTTTAGGTATAGCCATACCAGATATAGAACCAGGATTTTTTGATATAGACTTAACATAATCAATTTTTTCATTTAAAAGATTATTCAATCTAGCATTAACTTCATTATCTATAAACTTGTCATCTTTTCCAGCAAATTCTTTCTTTAACCTCTCTCTATATTTTGGAGATTGAATATATGATCGTAACCATTCTTTTTGTTTCTTTACACCATCCTGAGCACTAGGAAGAGTTTTCTTTGCATAAGGACCTTCAGAAGGTGTGCTTCCTGTACGTGCGTATGTGAATCCTACAGAACCAGGAATAGAACCTCCCATTTCTGCCTGAGGAACAAATGTTGTAGGATAGACATATCCTCCCATTTGAAACTGTCCACCCCATGCAGGAGAATAGTTTCTACCTACATTTGTAGTGCCTAGGTATTCACCACCATTTTCGTATTTATCTAACCACTTTGCCATTATTTAAACGATATTTGTGTTGGTGCAATGATGAATTGAGAGACAAGGTGTATATCAGAACGATTATCCAATATGTGTCTCACCTTCAAATCCTTAGCTCTTAAAGGTTCTTTTCTATATGATCTCTTTCCATAGTCCATGTTTGATTGATTTACCACCTTGTCTATAGATAGAGATTCACAAGTCTTGGTGAAGAGCAATTCTTTCTTGTTCTTCACTAAAGACCAGAATGTGTTATATTGGTAGAAGTTATCACTCTTTGTATACGTAATTGTTTTACTTTCAGCATTATACATAGGATACTTCATGTATTCCTTTAAGTTGTTCATTGGCTTAGCCACTAATTCCAATGTTCCTGAAGACTGTTGATCGTTATATAGAACAGCCTTATTAAACCATGCATCATCTAATTGTATCTTTCTATTATCATCAAACACCCCAAATTGGTCTGGAAGGTATTGATACACTTTTGTATAATCCTTTACGTTCTGCAATATCTCATCGTAATACTTGTAGGCAAAAGGATATTCAATTATATAAGGTTGGGTTTCTCCATAATATGTATTGTATATCTGTGGATTCTTAAGATGTCTCCATACACACCCTGTAGAGGATTGTGCGTATGTAGAATTTGCATATTCATACAAACTTATATCTGAATTAATAGGGAATGATTTTTCAAATTTACACCTTCCTTTTGATTGTAAAATAACATAAGTGGCGAATTGGTTTACTGGATAGGAAACACCTTCCACCAAATCTTGTTTAGAAACATTTGTAGCTATGATGTTTTTAAAATTATCATAGATAAGAAATGGTCCTGCAGATGGTCCAGAATTAACTAATTTTATATAAACTGTATTCTGTGGCATTTATGTTTCTTTAAGGTGCGGTGGTAGTTGTTGTAGTGGTTGGACAATCTCCCTCTGTTGTACAAGAGACATAATCTGTACAAACATTAAACGTTAATGTTGCATCAGAAGAGAATGAGTTGTATTGAGCACACACTGTTGTAGATGTTATAGTGTCATCTATAAATACAGATTGTGGTTGCCCAAATACATCCACCCAATAGAAATTTCCTTCCCCACTAAATTCCACTGTATAACAATATCCTAATCCTGTAGTGGAAGTGGTTGTTGTTAATAATGGATTTCCTGTAAGAGACTTAAGCGTACATCCCATATATTGAGAAATTCCATCAAGTAGCCCAGAACTATCACCTGAGAATAGTGTAGATAGAGCAAATCCTGCAGGATCTGGAGAAATATCCACTAATATATTTATTTGAGAATTTGCATCAAACAGATATATTACACACTCACAATAATACATTCCAATTGCTGCAAAAGATCCCATGTTAAAGTCCACCTCAAGAGCTCCTGTAGAATAGTCATATTGAGATAGATAGTAGTCAGAAGATATTGTATCTTGATTAATCAGAATCAGTTTTCCATCTATTGTATACAAGAAATTACCAATTGCTATTCTATCTGCTTGTAAATCAAACTTGTTTGTTAAAGATGCTGTAAGAGAGGTGATATCAAGCTCTACAACCTTCTGGGGAGAAGGTGTGCTATTCACAGCAATCAATGTTGTATTGTTTGTTGATACAATTCCAGAAGATGTTGTAAATCCTACAGGGAAAGCAATGTTTCTATTGAATGTTGCTGAGAAAGGATTTTGTGTTAAACTCCATTCATTAATTTGTGTATTAATTGCCCAAAAATAATTTTCTCTAAATGCTGTTCCAATAGAAGATATGTATCCAGGAATATTTAAAGCATAGAACAATCCATTATAATTGAACGCAACTCTATTTCCAGAAACAGCTACATAAGAACAACATTCAACAATACTGTCAAGAGCAAGTGTAGTGGTTTCTGTAACAGTGCATACACAAGAAGTTATTTCAATTATTTCTCCATCCATAATATGATATATTAACCCATCACCTTGATAATTAGATGTAAAATACCAACCATCAGCCAGAGGTGTGCAAGGAGACGTATAAACAATTTGTCCTAAAGACAGGCTGTCTGCAAATACATCTATTTGTGTAAACGAGAAAGAACAATTTAAATCAATAGAAGTGTTGAAATAATTAGCACCATTACAAGCACTTTCTAAAGATGTTGTTGAATCTACAGTGATTGAATCTATAACAAATCCATTTATGAATATATATGAATTAGTTCCAAAATCACATGTTGTAGTGGATGTTGTTGTAGAAGGTGGTATTGTAATGATAGCTGTACCATCTAAAGAACAATCTATAGAATATGCTGTTCCCACTAACTCACAATCATAAGAAGGAGGAGGTGGAGGAATATATAAAGTGGATGTTGTAGTGGTTGTTCTTGGAACAACTTCTGCAAGATTGTTTGTAGCAATCACCCCAAACCCACTTAAATCAAACCCATCACAACATCCATTAAGTCCTGAATAGAAGAAGTTATTTTCTCCCATATAAAAATTAGGAAGATAGCTGTGAAAACTCACCCATGTCTTAGTGTTCAGGTTGAAAGAAAGTGTCCAAGACTTATTACAGAAATACTCTTTATCTTGAAGATAAACAATTGTTCTAATCTTAGTTGTTCCAATAGTTTCTTCTACATAAAAGTCTTTTGTATCATAGTCATATTTGACATCTGTACTAAGAGGAACATAATCCAGCTTTGTAATAATCACCCTATCATACTTACTATCATACACACCATGAAGCCCTATTCCATTAAAATGGTTGTCTATATTTACACCAGGGATGATTATCCTCTCGTTATTTATAACTTGCTCTAAATCAGGGAAAAACCTTAAGATTTCAAATGCCAAATGATCTGTAAAGAACCTGTTCATACCAGACCCAAATGCTGTAAGGTCTGTAGCCTGGTTTCCTGAAATAAGGAATATCTGTCCTCTTTTAGCATCTACAGTGATTTGCCCCTGAGGAATCTTTAATAAGAACTTATTTTGACTTCCTACATATCCAAGATCTGTTTCTGCAAAATCAATAGGAGGAGCACTTTTGAAAAGAGTGTCATTTCCTAAATAAGCAGCTTGAGGATTACTTGTCTGAACAGTAAGGAGTGTATTGTAAAGTAAGGATTTATTCTCAAATCTAGCTAATACAGCTCTGTTCTGAATACCATCTAGAGATGTAAGTTTTCCATAGTTCTGAGGGAAGTCAAAGAAAGATGCTGCTCTATAAGATAGCCAGTTGTTCACCCTGTTATCAGCATTCTCCACTTGTCTATCTGAATATATAGCTCTGAAAGGATAGTTGGTGAAACAAAGTTTTTCTTCCCATTCTGGAGGGAGATGTGAGAAAAAGTTCTCCTGATTCTGCTTACTAAATGTTCTATTGTAATAATATGTATTATCATTAGCTATAGAAACAAAGCTCTCCTGCACCCAATCATCAGGAATACCTGTGCTCACATGAGGCCAGAAATCTCCTTCTCTATTATTAAACGCTTGACGAAGGTCTGTATTATAAGAACTTTCACAATAGAAATTAGGAATTCCATACGCAAACAAATAGAAATATCCATCATAGAATGTTCTATATGTTCCTGGTACATTAGCCTGTGTAGGAGGAGGTATTAGTGAGGGATCGTTAGGACAATCAAAACTAGTTGCCTTGTAAGATATTATGTTTGTTAATAATGGAACCCCATTATTATAACTTTCTGTAATAGATCTTGATGAATGCCAGTATTTTGGATAGGCAACATTACCTATTTCATCATAGAATATATCAGAGTCATCGGGAGCACCCACCCTATTATCTATAAAGAAAGGAAGTTTTGTCTTAAATGTAAACCTGCTTATAAATGTATCCCCTCCAAAAATTGTTACAAAATTAGGAGTTGTTATTGTATAATTAACGTTTCTTTGAAATCCTGTATCTATTGTATTATATGAATACAACTGACCCCACTGACTAATATTTATATTCTTCAAAGACCCATAATAAGAAACAACACTAATATCTTGCTCTTTTCCAGGAGCATTACAAGCACCTATTTCAGAAATAGTGATTCTTGATTTTTCAGAAACCTTTGGAAGTCCTGTAGTGGGATCAATTAAAGTGTTTGTTTGATTTGGATAGGGAAGAGGTGGTGTTTTTATACCTGTTTTAAATACAGATCCTGAACCAACCACTTGTAATGTAAAGTTTGTATTTCCAAAAACTTTTACAGGAACTATTACAGACTGTACAGTTTCACAATTTCCTGGAGCTATTATTACAGATTGGTTTTTATAATCTGCATCAATATAATTAAATGTAAACTCATTTTCTGGTTTTGTTGGAGTGGATATAGGATTGTTATTACAAATTCTATAATCTTTGTAAAATACAGTGGTGTTTATTAGTTCATCCGTAGTTTTTAAATATACAGAAGATTCTCTTTGGTAGTTGTTTATATTGTTTGTATCTCCGACATTCAATACACCAGGAATCAAATATTGAACAATATCAAGAGGTCTTTGTTTAATACCAAGCCCATTAGGAATATCTGAAAAATAGTCATAACTAGCTATAGAATTGTAAGAATATGCATAATTCTTTCTTGTTATACCATTAACATAGATAGTTAGGTAGGATTGATATGCTGCAAACATTGCTGCTGCACTAAATCCTCCTATATTTGCTATCTCTCTAGAACTATTTAATGCATCCACTTGAGCTTCTTTACTAAGAAGTTTGTAGTTTGCATTTTTGTTCACTTGAACAAAATGTCCTTTTCCTCTACCAAACATTACATTCTCAAGCTTAATTACATTTCCTAAGAATGGATTTCCAAAAGAAGTTTCTGGAGAATTAAACACCATTCTCAAAGCTGCTTCTGTAGTGGACCCAATAGAAGAAACACTTTCTTTTCCAGAACAACTACGTTTACTTCTTCTACCAACTTTTCTTTTTCCACCATCAGTAATTATTTGACCTTCATCTTGTAAAACACTTGGCTGTAATGTAATTTTTGTTTCACTACAACATTGAATTGGACACGCACACTCTCCTGAGCCTCCAAATATTCCCCCCCAAATACCACCTATCCAACAACCAGGAATACAGTATGAAAAAGTACATCCTCCATCAACAGTTATGTTTCCAGGAACAGATCCTATTGGAAGAGTTGCCCAATCATCTTTTGTTCTTGGACCAACTTTGCTCCAACCATCCAACCAAGGATTGTAATATGTAAATGTAGAATTGGTTGTAGAAAAAGCATCATTCCACATATAACGCATTCCAGCACAACCAGCTGCTGTAACTTGATAAACATCATAGTTTCCAGGACCTATATCAGCTTTTCCAGAAAGATATTTCGGTCTTCCAACAGCACAGAATTCTTCTGTTTTACCAGCATCTATTTTTTTAACAGTTCTTTTTCCAGTGTCTACATCTATATATTCTATGTCACATTTTCCTGAAGCATCTCCAGTTATACAAGTGACCAACCATGGTTCAGCTTCTTTTGCAAATGCATTATTGTTTTTAGAAAGAAATACATCTGCTTCAAGTTCATTGTAAGGATAGTTGGGAAAGAAAAATGTTTGTTCTTGCCTTTCGTAAGAACCAACGTTTCTAAGAATACCCTTTCCTATAATAGATTTATTTGTGCTTCTGTCTCCTCTAACAATTTTAAATCCAGCAATATCAGCCTTTTGTTCTGCTGTAAGATTTGATGTAAGTATTAAATCTTGAATCTTGGTAACATCCACTCTAACACCTATTGGATAAACCATCTCCCTACCCATAACCATTTCACCAGGAGTGGAGAATATTTTAGACTCAAACAAAGGACTCACTAATACATCTGGAAACTTATGATGTCTAATCTTTTGTCCTGCTAAATCCCCCCAAACATCTTTGTTACAAGGATATTCTTCTTCCGATTGCCAATATGCAAAATCTCCATATCTGTGAGGGGTGGCATTTCCTATAGCATCTCCTGTAGCAGATCCTAGGTCTGTAGCAGTGTTGTATATTTTCCAATATGGACTAGTTCCTGCAACAGGATCATCTGGTTCTCCTATAAAATCAGGATTTGTGTTTGGAACATCTGGAGTGGAAATCTCAAAATTGTTCTTTAATCTTCCAGGGATATGAAATCCATCTGTTTGTTTACCATTCTTAAGAAGAAACACTATCTCAAAAGCATACACCTCATCCCTCAAATATCCCCTAAGATTTGTAGCATTTAACTCATCTGCATAGTTCTCATCTGCAGGAAGCTTATATGTTTGCCATTGAAGGTTTATTTTTGAAGCAATGTCCTGATAATTAATCCTGTCAATAGATGTAAGATTGTCCCAAACAAGAATATCCTGCACCACTGTCAAATCTTGAGCTATTTCATAATAAGGATATTTCTCAAATATATCATTGATTGTCAACCTTATCTGTGTAACATTCTGACCTGTGTATGTTATTCTTTGTGAAAGCTCATCTATAAAATATGTCCCTACCAGTTCTACAGAAGGGATGTCATTTACAGTTTTTATTACAGCTAAATTGAAATACTGAAACTGACCAGTTGCATCTAAGTCTGTAATCTGAATAACAATAGACTTACCAACGTTATAATCAAAGTTGGGAGTGGTGAGAATAATGTCAGCAATAGGAGTGGGATTGGTGATTGAATAGTAGGAAGTGAATGGATTACCAGCAGCATCTGCATATTGTATAGCAAACTGATAAGTTCCTGCTATAAGACTTCCTCCATTAATAACATCCATCACCGAAAGAAGAGGAATTTTAAAATTAGGCTGTAATTTTAATTGATTACAATCCACCTCATTTGTAAAACTAGGATCACAAAAAGAAGATCCTGGTTGAAGAACATAAGGAACATCGTTAAGATTGAGGTATCTTCTAGGATTTATACCATCTGTCCAATAGATTTCTGTAGTGCAGTTTGTAATCTTGTGCACTATTTTGTGAATTGGATATTTGACATTAAAATTTAAACACTTTGCGTTTACATAAATCTTGTAGACACAATCGTTATTATCCATATATCCTATATGAGAATCTCCTGTATCAGGGTTTGTCAAAAAGAATATATGCTTGTTTTGTTCAGCAATTAAATGATGACCTATTAAAGAGAATCCTGAAGGAAACTGTACACAAAAATCATTACCAGGTTCATTTTGGTAGTTGACAGAATTAGAATCAAAGTTCTCTACAGCAGCATTTAAGGCATATGTAAGAGAACCTTGTCCAACCTGATTAACAGATTGGTCCATGTTCAATCCTGTCTGTGCAGTGTTACTTTGAAGATTTACACTGTTTGTATCAGGACTAACTAAGTCTTTTATTTTCTTAATTGTTTCTTCTCCAGCCATATCTGCTTATTCTATTAGGAAGTTCATACATGTTAAATCTGTTCAAATCATTTCTGATTCTTCTCTGTTTAGCATATACATCTTGTTTCTTAATCTCAATATCAGCCATTATAAAGGCCTCCTCAGAAAGTTGTTTGTAATAAGCTAACTTTGTCTGAAGCTGATTGAATGTTTCATCATTTGTCTGATTTGTAAGAGTTTCAAACACCTTGTATTTTATAAACGCTTCAATATACTCTCTAATACGATAGTTATCAGGAATCATCTGATTACCGTTATTATCGTATTCTGTAGCATAAAACACTAAATAAACATTGCCACATCTAAAATTAGTGACAAACTTATTATCCCTAATATCAAAACTATCTGCTGCAGAAGAACCAAAGTTTGCACAATCCAAAGCACAATCTCCTCTTACAGATATGTTTCCTGGTTTGAGAAGATATTGTTTTGTGTATGCTATGTTCACCTGGTTATTAGTCTTGTAGACAGCTTGAATAAGCTCAGGCATACATTCAGGACATCCTGTTGTACATTCACTGTTTGTACAGGGTGTACCATTTGATATAACAGGACTCACCTGTATAGTTGTTTCAGAAGCAGCTTGAGAATAGAAAGAATTGGCTGTCTGATAGGGATAACCATTCACTGTTGTACAAAGCCAAGCTTCTCTAACAGCAAAAAAGTTATCTGGAAGCCTAGCTTGAAAATCTTCTATGTTAAGCAGCTGTTCAGAAATAACATACGTAGCTCTTCCCAACTTTCTTAAACATTTATCAAGATAGGTGGGAAACATCATATCATCTACAGCCCCTGTATCAAAATAGCTTTTAAGCTCTTCCTTAACAGTGGAATAGACAATCTCAGGAGATGTAAAATTGTATTTATAGTAGTAGGACATCTTTTAAGTTTTCCAGGTGTTATAAATGTGTTGATATTTATCAGACACTTTTAGGTAGTGTGAAAGAAGCCTAGATGTGCTTCTTGAAGGTTTGAAATACCAAAGGTCTACATTCCTAAATCTAGCTGTTGATTTGAACCAAATCCACCCAAAGAAGTGCCCTTCAGTGTGGTAGTTGAAGTTGTATATTCTCTTTCCCTTTTCTTTTGTCTTTTGCCAATCTATAGGAAGGTTGACAAACTCTTTACCATCTACACCTTTTATCTTTCTTCTCTTTTTTTTGTTTATTGAAAACTCACCAAACCCAAAAGGAAGCTTTGCTCTTTCACCTGTTTCAAGGATGTATTCCTTGAATGAATCCATAAATATGTAGATGATGTTCTTCCACTCATCAAACGTTAGTTTCACTGAGGGATGCTTGCTACAGAAATCGTTGTAATTTTCCTTACTTGAGCTTCTCCAATCTATACGAACCCTACTCATAATCATCCTCCTTCCAATAATATCCGTATCCTTTTTTGTTATTGTCTATACAATATTTTAAAAACCCACTAGATTTTTCTTTTCCTAAATAAGAATTTGCTTCTTTTTTTGAACCAAACACTTTTAGTACAGAGCCTGTAATTGGACAAAGCATTGATATTATACTTTTTCTTTTTACAATTTTATATTCTTTAGGAATAATTTTTTCTTCATATTCAGGTTTCCAATAATAACCTTTACAATAGTTATTATTTAAATTACGTTTTACTATCTTCTGCAAACTTGTAATATCAACTTTACAAAAATCTGAAGCATTTTTTATAGAATTCCATTCTTTAATAAACTCTCCATTTAAATTATATTGATAAACTTTACAAGTATGTATTGCTCCTTTTAGTTTTCTAGCAATTTTCATTTTTTCAAGTGTTGTTTCACTTACAACTTTTCCAAGAGATCCATCTCCACCATCAGTCATGTTTGCTAAACATCCTGTATTTTTATCAATTCTACCATAAAGTTTTATAAATTCTTTTTCTTTTTCTTTTATAAACTCGTAATCATCAGATTCAAAAAGTATTTCTACTTCATAATCGGTTTTAGCAAATATAAGTTTCCAAATTTTTGAATCTTTTCTATTTTTAGAATATGCTCTATTATATTCAGCTTTTAATGACTTATGGTTACGATTTTGTTTTGTACCAATCCCAATGTAAAAAGGCTCATTTTTATCCAACCTAATATGTCTGTATAAATAATACATTATTTTCCTGCTGGGGCATTTGGTGCTTGACCATCTACACCATCATCTGTCATATCAGTTTTCACTTGGAAATAAGTTCCTAATAACTTTTGAGAAGTGAGTTCTAGAGCTTGTTTCTCTAAATATCCTGGAAGAGAAAATTCTTTGTCTAATGGATTTTTACAAAGATCTTCTGTAGATACAATGTTATTACAACCACATTCAGGATACATTATCTCATTAGGAACCTCATTCTCAAATAAAGCAGATATTCTTATTCTTTCAAGAAGAGGATTGCTGATGTACAAATAGTCATTAATTATCCAATAATAGTCTTCTTTCTTTATTACTGGAAGTTTTAACAAGTTGGTGTATCTGTTGATTGTGATTTCTTTCAATTTCTTACCTGTGCCTCCCATAGCATTTATGGAATAAACACCCTGTATTACATATTGGTAATTTCCTTCAGCAATTCTTGGGAGCTTATACTTACTTCTTGCTACACTACAAGGATCTACATAATCGCAACATTCAGAAATAGGAACTTCCACCATCTCTAAACAAGGAATGGTGGTGAATATTGTTGATGTTGCCCAGAGCTTTCTAAGATTAGTTTCTCTCTTAATCAACAACAAAGCATTGTTTCTAATCTCAGAAGCAATCACTCTATCTGTTATAAGAGAGTCTGTAGAAAGCAACTTGTGCATTCCACGTACATCTGAGACCAATTTTCTTAATGTTGCCATATTACTTATATTCGACTTTCAAATTCTCCAATCTTACCATTTTCAGGATGATAGATAAGAACAAGTCCTGCTCTAATATTATTTACATAATTGTTATCAGCATGCCATCTATCTGTTCCTGAAAGAGAAGGCATTTGTTGAATCCTAACACCTTTTATTTCTTTTGCCATATAATGGTGCTTATCGCCTGTATGTACCTCTCTATACTCAGCTGCTCCAAAAACTAAAGCATTTTTCCCTGTAGCAAAAACTAAAGGAAGATCATCTATTTTACAATTACCATGATGATATCCTATAAAAGTGTTTCCTAATACAGTGTATTTTGTAGTGGAATGATCTCTTTGAAAGAACACTTTATAATTGTCCTTGAAGAACACTTCTAAAGCATGGGCTAAGTAGAATGACTTAGTGCGATCATGATTTCCTTGAACAAGGATCACTTCAACCTTATTACCCACTTCTTGTAGATAGGAAATAGCTTGCACTAACAAATCAAATCCTTCCTCATATTCATTATCATATCCCACTAGTACATCTTGAGGAGTACCATTAGTAGTTTGATTCTGGTAGTTGTCTGTATGAAAAAAATCATTAGAAATAGGAAAAGCTATCTTGTTTATCTCAAAAGAGTTTCTCACCTTCTCTACAAGATCTGTAAGAACAGTCAAATATTGTTCTTTCTTATCTTCTATAGTTTCTCCTTCTAATGTTTTCTTTGCTAAATGAAAGTCAGATATAGACACCTCAACATCTACATATTCAAGATTAATGTTTCCACAATCAATCTTTCTAACTAACACCTCTTTTGGAGAATACCCTTCTAAGAACTTAGCAAAGTCTTCTGGTGTGTAATCAATTGGTTTTCTGAGAGTTGCAAACACAGAAGATGTAAACTTACCATTAGATTTTTGCTTAGTCCAATAGTTGGATATTTTATACTTCTCTAAGTTTATCTTGTGAAGCTTAGCTAGTTCAATATCATCCTTTGGTTCAAAACTTGTCTCAATTGTGGATTCTAATGTTCCTTTCTCATTGTTCACCTTTACAACAAGCTCTTCAAGAACACCTATGTAGTTTCCTGCTTCAGCCTCATTTCCCACCTGTTCTCTGTTTCTAATCTCTTTTAGAAGATCATCAATCACAAATTCTGAAACACCGAGTTTTTCAGCATAAACTTTCTTGCTTTTTTTCCAATGAAGCATTTGTTCAAGCTGATGTAAGAGGTGGTTGTTTTCCTGCATAAGGCAAGTTTTAGTTAAAAATTAGAGTAAAGGTAGGCACTTATTTAATAATTACCAAATTATTTTAACTGAATTAATTATTAGAATAACCAATTTAATTAAAAACCCCCAGTGTAGAAACACTAGGGGAGAACATATCCTGTAAAACCAACAAAACAGGAAGTTTTAATTTATTAACTACAAGATCCTGTAGAATCAATTACATTTGTTCCATCTGGTATACTCCAATAACCACCTAGGGGATTGCTAGCAAGACCTATAAAACAGAAGTTTCCTGGACCACCTGCAGAACAGTTATAAGGCACAGTTAATGCTGTATCTTGCCAAATAGAAACTCCAACTCCTAAAGAAGATGAACTTGAATATGCAGTGAAAGTTGGAGTGGCTGATGAACAAGGATCAATCACAAGACTAAATGTATAATAAGTGGGAGATGCAGTGGTGCTTGTTGAAGTGGTTGTTGGTAAAGGTTCCACTGTAACATCTATACAATTTGAACAATAAAGTGAAGTGGAACACACCTTTATTGTTGTTGTAAAATCAGGAACTAATGAAGATAAATGCCCAGCTAAAAGAGCACTTTTGCTAACACCCACCTCAAATGGTATTCCAAAAGAATCAATGTCAGAATACAGATTAAAAGGTCCTGTATCAAGCCCTGCTGTTGTAAGTTGAATTAATACTGTCATAATTGTTTGATTTTAGAAAGATGCACAAGTGTCGAGATTTGTAATTTGATAGTCAAGTCCTGTTACAGGTGATGTTACAATTTGGTTATTAGTTGTCACCAATTGAGTGCTCAGATTTGACCATTCAATTGTTATAGAATCAATTACATAAGCAACTGCTCCAAACGTATTAGTACACTGATTAAATGTTGATGAAGACGATGATCCACTAAGTATTGTACAATCTACAATAGAAGCCAAACAACCATTCACTACAGCAGGATCAATTTGTGTAGAAACATTACAAGGTACATTATTGTACATAGAAACATTTGAACGATCAATTCTCACTGTAACAGTTTCAGTTAAATTTACACCAGATGTAGCATATGCAAAAAATTCTCCATCAATAAGTTCATACAAAGGTTGAATGTTTACTGGAGCGGCTGTAGTGGTGCTAGTTGTTGTAGAAGTGGATGTGCTTGTTGATGTTGTTGTACTAGTGGATGTGGAAGTGGATGTAGATGTAGAAGTGCTTGTACTGGTACTAGTGGAGGTACTAGTGCTTGTAGAAGTTGATGTAGAGGTTGATGTAGAAGTGCTGGTACTAGTAGAAGTTGTGGTGGATGTACTGCTACTAGAAGTAGTGGTGGTTGTTTGTAGAGGTTGAATTTTATACCTTATACTGTTACCACAAGGTTCTTCAGATGTCACTATTATAAACTGGGCCTCATCATCCACCTCTACAATAATCCCATCTAATAGTTCTTGCAATGTTGCAACACCAGGATCCACTGTTCCAACATCCGCTGTTATGAAAAAGTTTGGACCCATACTTGGTCCTACAGGGGGGTTTAATATTACTTGTACAAACATTTTATTGCTATTATTAAGGAATTGGTGCTAAATCAGTACATGGATTATTAGAAGGATTAAAGATAATATCTTCACAGATATTTGAAAAATAATAAGTAACCTCAGAACTATTTATACTTGGAGTTGTTCCTATTTTTACACACCTTTTAACTATATATAAAGGTTGATCAAATGAAACTGTTTCTGTAACAACTTCATTTTCACAATTTGTGTAAGAGATTTCTGCACTAAATGGAAAACTTGTTGATGTTGTTGTAAACGATGCACATATACAAGTTGGAGGATAATCACAAGTTGGCCTTATTGCAACAAGACCATCTCCTTCATATTGAAAACTATTAACAAAAAGATTTGGTGGTAAACCAATACCTATAGGAAAACTATCCGATGGAAATAATGAACTATAATTTCCTATAAATGCATAAATTTGAGCTGTATTTATATCTGAATCTAAATTTTCAGAAATGACATATCTAGAAAAAAAAGCATCTATTCTATAAAAATACAATGGAGTTGAAGTGATGGGAGAGGTAAGTGTCCAATAAGGAACAGAGAATAAACCAGAGGTTCCATAAGGAATACTTCCACCAAAAGTTAAAGGTACATAATTTGTTCCACTTTCTGAAACAAACACTGCACAATATGAATTACATATAAATTCTCCAAGTGTTTCAGAACAAGGTGTAAGCGATAATGCAGTAGTCTGTCCTGTACAAGGTGGATTGTTACAAATTAATGATTCGTAATCTGATGTACAAACAGTTACATTAGATTCTGGATCTGTTTGAAGAATTGACCATTGTTGTTCATCACCATTACAATCTAAATATGTTCCTGAATAATCTTGTGTTCTGGTTTCACCATATGTAAAAGATACACAATTACAACAGGATCCTTCAGAAATAAAAGCAAACCATCTTCCAGATGCAAGGTCAGATGAACCACCAAATGGAGGTATCCATTCAATACCTAAAACACCTGTTACAGATAATGAGTTTGAATAAAGCTGTATGTTATCAAATTGTTCACTAAATATTTCCCATCTTAAAAGTGTAGAATTCCAAGAAACAATAACATCTGTACCTGGATTGGTAATATCATTAAAAATATATACAATTTCATCATTTACAATAGTTTGACCAGCTTGAAATGAAAATCTTCCACCAATAAGTGATGACCCAAACACACCTTCACCATAAACAACCATACACATAAATTCAGGAAAAACAGGAACAGGTTGAATGGTAGTTGTAGTGGTGGTTGTACATGGAAGAAGAGGTAGAAAAACATCTACATAATTTGTACATTCACCAGTTGACCTCACTCTTATTCTTGTTGTATCATGATTTACATCTACATATATACCAGCTAATAAATCATTTACAGAAATGGAACTTGGTGATATTGGTCCAGCAGGTATAGGGGCGAGAGTTAATGTTGGTCCTATTGATGACCCCACTGGCAAATTTGTCATGTTTAAATATACCTGCATTGCTATTCTTTTATATTATATACAAGGATTGTTTAAGTTTGTTAAACCTGCTTGCCAATATGTTTTAGTGTTACATGTAATGGTTTTAGAACCACTTCCATTAAACGTTGTAATATACTCAATTGTGCTAGGATCTATATAATTTTTTGCTGTTCCATCCCATGCTTGAATACCTAGTTCCTGTGCCACCCTGTCTATTCTACAAGCATATCCAAATACAACATTATTACCAACACTACCAGCTGCAAAAACAATTCCAACAATTTTTCTAACACCACCAAAATCAGCTATTAGTGCAGATCCTGAATCACCTGGACGAATTGGATTAATACAAACAAGTGATGTGTCAGGATCATTTTCAGGTTTTACAAATTGAATCGTATCAGCAAAAAGTGTACTCACTTGCACTCCTTGAAGGTTAAATGTAGGAATTGTTGATACAGCAATTTGTTTAACTCTTAAAGGACATGATGCACCACCTTTGGGACCTGTTGTTCTTCCTGAAGAATACAACATTGGATTGGTTATCAATAAGTTATCTAATTCTAATGTTGTTGCAAATGGTAAAGGTTGATTATAAGATTCACCTATTTGTTTGAAAGATGTTGTAAGACTAATGTCATCTTGTTTAAGAGAAAACATGGCAGCATCAACATAATTTGTACCTGTACCAATAGGTAAAATGGGAACATATCTTACACTTTGTCCAATCAAATGATCAGGTGGAGGTATTGTTGGAGATTCTCCATCTTGATATATCTCATTTATTGGTGTATAGTCATTTTGCAATACACCTAATAAATTTCTTTGAGAAGTGTAAAAAGCATCTTTTATTGTAACGTGATTGTTCGTAACACCAACAAGAGCTTGTGTAGCCACATCTACAGCTATAAATCCCATAGTGCCAACAGAAGAAATATTATTTTTTGATGTAATTGAAAGTCCTCCCTGAAGAGGTCTTGTTAATGCTCTGTTTGGACCAGAATTGGAACCATCAGCACACCCAACATTACATGCAAGAAGTTCAACATTTTCAGTTACAACAACATCTGTTTTTATAGAAGCACCATTCAACCCAAGTATAGAAGGAATTGCTTCTTCTGGAGATAGTTCAGATAGAGGCTTTTTTTCTTTTACAGAATACACAATAGCAAGTTCATTAGTTTGTTGTCCTCCCACCATCTTATATCCATATCCAACACTTGTTATGTTTGGATGGGATAAACTTAGAGATTCTATTATACTTTTTATATCTTGTATATTGCTATTCATAATTTATTCTTAAAAAGTATCAAAGTGGGTGAATATTGTATACACACCAGGAATAGGTGCTTGTGTTGTAGAGGATGTGGTGGTGGTGGTAGATGTACCAGGAGGAGGAGGAGTTGTTGAACAAATATCTAAAAATGTTCCTGCTGTTGCTTTTCCAACATTAATAGAACCATCTATTGTACAACTTGTAAATGGTACAATACTTTTTACCTTTATAATAGCTGATCCTTCCCAACCTTCTACAGGAAGAGGTGAAGGTGGAGTTTCTGTTCTAAATACATTTCCTTCAATTGTCACTTTACAAAGATTACATCCAATCAATTGAGGATTACTAGTATTAGTTGTCACTGTATAATTTTCCAAATATCCTCCTATACCAACACTTAAATTCAAACATCTAAATGTAAACTCTGTTATAGGAGAACTAAATGTCATTACATATGTTCCTCCATTTGTATTTAACCCAGCTGTTCCTGCAGAAAACACTGTTTCACTATTATAAGCAATTTCAGGACACCAAGGTAAACTACCAGAGTTAAAAAGTAATGTAGTAAGATTTACACCATTTCCTGTAATTGTAATACCTTCCCAAGAAATACTATTGTTATCAATAGGTAATGGAAGATGATATTCACAATTACATGAAACTGGTGTAGAAGTGGTGGAGGTTGTTGTGGAACAACTACCTTCTGTAATTGAAAATACACCTACAGCCTCAACACCACCTGGTGCCATTATCCAATCTGTTCCTATAGATATTGGATATGGAATATCAAAAGGTAAAATATAATCTGGTGCTTTATCTGTATTCCATTTAGGTGTTATTGCCCATTGTGTTCCAGTCCAATATATAGCACTTGCATTTGATGCATAATTTGGTAATAGTAAATAATAAGGTCTTCCGTTATATGTTCCTGTACCACCTTCAGGCATTGTTAACACTTGAGGTCCAGCTTCTATAAGTATCGTAAAACATAAAAACTCACAAACAATTTCAAACTCAATAGGACCAAATTCACAACCTTTTGGAGGAGGTGGGGGAAGTATTTCAAATGCACCACCACCTAATGAGAAGAAACATTCTTTTGTATAACAAGTGGTTGTGCTAGTGGTTGTAGAACTTGTAGAGGTGGTTAGATTGTTTAATGTCTGACAGATTAATTGGTCTATTTCTTTAATAGCATCATTTAATGTTTGGTTTGTTTGCACATCAATGCATGACAAAGCAGGACCGTTATACAGAAGCTGTTGAGAATCATCAACTTCTGGAGAGCAGTTCTTTGGATATGTTACACGAACTATTCTATCTGAACAAGACATTGCTTATATTTATTGTTTTAAATTATTCAATTCCTATGGTGGCACTGGTCCAGAAGCAGTGAGACCAACTGCCTCAGCCCACATACCATATGTTTCAGTAGATGAATTTATTGTCAAACAACATACTTCAGAAGGAAGACAATCTTCACAATCTGGATCATCTCCTGGTTGAATAGGACTACAAAAAAGATCAACTGTTCCAGCATATGATTTTACTACCTCAATAGATCCTAAAACCTGAGCACCATGATCACCATCTTCTAAATTATCATCTTTTTTACAAACAAATGCTACACCCTTATCTAATATTGTATTTACAATTTCTAGAGCATCTTCTGGAGAAACATTATTTTCTATAATATAATCATAAAGAATACAAAGCATTGATTTATTTCCTAATAAAGAATATTCAACAACTCCTTGTTGTAAAATTGAATCAGTGCCTTCTGGTCCTAAGTATTCAGAAAGTTTTTCAAAACATGAATCTGTACAACAGTTTGTATACCAAGCATATCCAACATTATTATTACAAGCATTGCTGTAAGCTATCCAATTAGTTCCTTGTAAAAAGTCTAAACAAATCTGAACACTACCAAAAAAATAAACATTTGAACAAGGACAACAATCTGTACACAAATTGGAAACTTGTCCATTGTCTAAAATTGCATTAAGAGTATCAATTAAATTAGTTGATGAACTTGCCATATGAGTAATGTTAAAGTGGTGGTAGTGGAGGATTTAAAAATTCTTGGAATTGTAAGTATTTTAGTAAATTAGAATTTACTGTTAAACAACATCCTTGTGGATAACATTGACAAGGATCTTGTTGTTCTCCAGTGCAAATAAATGAAAAATATCCACTACTAGAATAATTTAAAAATTCTTCAACAGAAACTATAATCTGAACATCTTTTTCTAAATCACAAGCAAAAACAATTCCTGTGTTTAATATCTCTTTTACAAAATCTAAAGCATCTGCTTTAGGAATGTTATTTTGAACAATATATTCATATAAAGAACAAAGTGTTGATTTACTTCCTAAAGATGAATATTCAAAAATACCTATTTCTAAAAGTTCAGTTTCTGACTCTGGTCCTAAATATTCCACCAGCTCATTAAAACAATTTTCTGTACAACACTCTGTAAACCAACCGTTTGGATCATCACATGCCTCACTATATTGTATCCACTGAAGAGCTTCTAAGAGAACAAAAAATCTGTCTCCTCCCCCAAAATAATAAAAGTTTCCACAAGGACAACATGTGTCACACAACGGAGAAACTTTTCCTTCATTTAATACATTAAGTATATTCTCTAACATATTTCTTATTTTAAGACTTTTTATTAATTACAAGAATTTCCAAATAGGATGTTCTCAATAGGATTTGTATCATCCTCACATTTCACTGTAGTGGTGGAAGATGTTGTACTAGTGGTTGGATAGGGATTGTTGTTTAATAGTTCTACAAAAGCACTTTGACAACCAGAAGATGATGTTGTTGTAGAAGTGGTTGTAGTAATTTGACCACAGTTTTCTATAATGCTAAGGATTTCACAATACTTCTCATCTAGCTTCTGAAGAACCACAGACAGACTATCTCCATATTCTATACCAGTGCATGTAAGATTTTCTCCTGTATAGACAACAACATCTGTGTTGCTACAGCTTTTTAGAACGTTTCTATTGCAGGAATTATTAGGATAACAAGACATTTATATTAATTTAAAATGTTATGGAATGTACATAATGTAGTATAATCCAATACCAGGCTGTACGTTAGAGTGTGCTTCATTATTTCCTGTTGGATCGTTTTCTGTATCTACAGTTATTCCTGTTGTTGCATACGCTGTTTGTTTTGTAAAATCACCACATCTCCTAGTACTTGTGCTTCCTCCAGCTGTATTTACAGTATCCACTCCAACAAAATCATGTCTATGCCCTTGTCCACTATTAGGTTCAATTACAGTGGAAGTAGCAATATGAGTGTGCTCAGGCATCTGTCCTTCAGTTAAGGTGATGCTATTAGCTCCAACTTTTGTATTTAAAGAATATGCTGGATTGAATCCCCCAGGATCAACATTAATGTCCATAGGTAGAGTGCCAGGTGTTGTAGTAGCACCAATAGGCATTCTACCACGCATGTCTGGTGTTCCATTTTGACCATTACACAAGTAAATTTTTTCCCAAACACCTGATCCAATACCTGTACCACTAAAACCTGTAATTGGTCCATAATATGGAACAACAGTGTATGGAACCATTCTTGTATAATACTTTGTAGCAGATGGAAGAGTATCTAAATAATCTTGAACAAGCTCCTCTAAATTTTCAATCTTAACATATGTAAACCCTACATCTGTAATAAATGCACAGAGTCTGTCAATTACAGCTTGTAGAACATCATGTGTTCCAGAGGTGGGAGTTACTGCATTTTCATCAATATCATTCAAACAATCTACATCATAAGCTGCTTCCAACTCATCTATAAAGTTGTTTATAGTGGTGATGTCTGTTGTATTTTCATCAACAAGAGGCTTTAGTTCACAAACTGCTTTTATAAGAGCTTTTATAAAATCCACCACTGTCAAATCTCCACATGTAGGAAGATATTTCTTAACTATATTACAAATTATAGATTTATCTATTTCAGGTTTAATACCTGTTCCATCTAATGCAGAAGTGAGAAACGTAATAATTTGCCCCTCTACATAAGAAAGACTATCTCCATTCTTTATACTAAGAGCAGGAATGTCTATTCCTGTATATCTAACGCATTGATCAGAAATTATCTGAGGACACCCATTATAGCAATTTGAGCAACTCATTTTTGTATTTTATTTACGTATTAATAATTTAATCCTACTGATGATTTGTTCATCTGAAAAGTTTCTACCACCATATTCTATATTACAAATTCTGTATTGCAGAATTCTTTTGTAGTTTAAAAGATCGTTTATAGCATTTCCATCTATGTTCTTGTTGAGAGAATAGATGGTGTTGTTATACAGATCTTTTGCCATTTGTGCTATCCTGCAATCTATTTCTGAGATTACAACACAAATGTCAGAACAATCTACACAGTTTATAAGCCTTGGTGATAGCATTTTTAAATCGTTTTGTTCCTTGTTGAGCTGCATTACAAGCTGCACACAGTCCATTAATTAATTGACATCCACAGCCAAAATTAGCTCCACATTTTGTACACTTAGCCATATTAGTAAAAGTTGGTTACATAGTTTGTGCCAGAACACTGACATCCATTCTTAATAAAGTTGTCTAACATTTTGTTAGCTTGTCTATACAACTTATTAGATTCATCTACAGCACAATTGTTTGCAGCAGCTATTGCTCCTTGTATAAAGAAATAGATGCTGTTTAATTGTACCTTCTGTTGTGTCTTAATAGCCCTATCACATTCCATCATATCAAGTTTCATAAATGCATTGTCAAACTTCTCTTGAAGAGCATCAACACGCATGATTGTTTTTTCAACAAAATTCTTGTATGCAGGAGATATTGTATATTTAATATAATATACACCATCTGGAAGAGGAAGTTCTGTATCACCCACTTGTGTAATTCCTAAAGATGTAGAATTAAACAAATTAAAACTGTTTGGGTTAAATGGTAACACCACCTTTCCAAAGGAAGGAACATTAAATTCAATTGAAGGAGCAGAAATAGATGAAGGAGAGGGATATGTAGAAGTGTCAGCAATTCCTAAAGTTTTAGAACTGTAGGTAGGAATCACCGCTATATCTAATTTTAAATCTGCCATGTTATTTAAAAAATTGTGCCAGAGGACTTTGAGATGTAATCCTCTCTGACCCTCTGGCACAGGTTTATATGATCTTATTTTCTTCTATCTATTACGCTGGAACAGTGGTAGAAGAAGTAGTTGTAGTGATACAAGTGTTGTCAAACTCAATCTCTCCAAGAGCATCTTCTAATGCATTGTAAAGATTTGTTGAAGCAGTACCTTCAGCAACAGCAATGATCACCATTGCATCTTGCTCAATATAATCACCCCATTGATAACCAGATTTATCGTAGGCATTGAACTTGATGTAATATGTATCATAAGTTGTACCAGCACTCACCCAGCTCTCGAAGTTTCCATTATATCCCACCATTCTGTACAAATGCTTCAGATAACCAGCTTGGTAAGAATAGTAGTTCTTCTCAAGTTGTGTAATTTCATCAGAAGTACCTGTAGGATAGTTAGAAGTTTGAGTGATTGTAGAAGTAGCTACAATGTTACAGTTGTCAGCAACAATAAAGTCAGCAGTGGTAGCAGGACCAGAATAGATGAATGTGCGGAACCACAGTCTGTCATATTCATAAGGGAACGCTGCAACATCACAAGGTTGACCATATTTAGTCAGAGGCTTACCTTCAATACGAAGAATAGTTCCACCAACATTTTCAAAAGTGAAGAAAGTGCTTAAGCTGATGTTGTCAGGATTGCTACCAGTTGTATCACCACCTAAGAAATCAGGAGCTGTAGCTTCTAATTTAGTGATGAATTGATCAATCAAAGCATCAACATCAACAGTTTCACAAGGATCTCCACCACAATCGCAACAAGGAGCTTGAACAGTTACAGAACGTGTCAAACCATTGAAATAAAGAGTGTCAATGTAAGAAGAGTGTGCACGAACAGTCAAAGTTACAATATCACCACATTTTACATTAAAATCTGTAATGTCAGTGATTTGATTAGTTGCTGTAGCACATCCTTTCACCTTGTACCACTCAGTGACATTAGACTTACAAGCACCACCCTGAACACATCCAGCAATTTTGTCTGAACGCTTAGAGCCTTGCAAATAAGTGTTTGTTCTACCTTGAGCAACGTAGAAATAAGGAAATGAACCAGGAGTGAGTGTAGCTGCGTAATTGTTGGAGAAAATACCAACTTGGCCAGCTGTAAGGTCTTGCGTAGAACCAGAGCTAGGGAACGATGTTTGACCTACTGGAACTACGAAGAGGGTAGTTAATGAAAAATCAGCCATTTTGTTTATATTTAAATTGTGAAAAAACTATTCGTTTGTTTGAATTCTTATTTGTGAACTTTGTACAGCCATCTGATTCTCTGTGTACATTGCAAGATTTTGAACTGTTAAATCTAAAAGCTCATCCTCTAAATATGTCTCTAATTCACAATCTACATCTGTAGAGGGTGTACCATCAAACTTGATATATCCCTCTTTATCTATATACACTGGGTAACGCATGTACATTACATATATGTTACTTGGTGTAAATGTTCCATCTGTAAACACACTTATTGCATCAGAAGAAAGCCAGTTGAATGTTTCCTGATATTCAAAAGAAGGCTTATAATGTGTATTATTTAAAATGAATTGTAAATCACCATGTTTAGCAAGATCCCTATTAATCCAAATCTGCCTATTCTTACATTTTCCCTTGTCTGCTAATATATATGAATCAACATAAAACATATACTTAGGAACAAGTGTGTGTATATTAGCTTCCCATCGATGTATCAAAGGATCTGCTTCTGTTAAAGGTAAAACACCTTTATCATATGTAACAACCAGTGATTGAAGATCCTCATAACGCTTCTTAAAAGAGTCAAATCCAAGACCACTCACTGTGCTAAAACCATCAACCTTCTGCTTTATAAGCTTGATTTGAGCTTCGTTCAAAGCTAAAATCTTATCTTCTAATTGTATCTGTTGATGATCATTAGTAGATAGTTTATTTAGTCTTTGGTCAATCTTATATAATAAACTATCTACAGGTATCATACAGATGCGAGTTTCTTAGTTTTTAATTTTTGTTCAAGGGTGATCAGTTCATCTTGATTATCATCATCCGCTAAGAACTTCACCAGATCATCTTCATCTTTTGCCACTTCAAACTCTCCTTCATACACCTTACCATTAGGCTTAAGTCTGTATATAGAATGTGTAAGAGCTTGTTTAACTAAATCTTTAATATGGAGCAAGTTGTCCTTCATGTCAGCAAACCTAGTGAAAACTTCTACAGGATTGAGTCCTTGGTACTTTCCGTTCTTAAATTCAGTTTGCTTTAAAACATTATCTACTAAGTTGTACACCACTTCTTCTTTTGTATCATCTGTTACAGGAAGTCCTAACAATCTAGCCACTTTTCTCTTCTTCTCAGGAGTCATACTGTCAAACTTAACAATTGCTTTATTGATGAGTTGTTTCTTTTTGAACACCACTGCATTCTCAATCTCATCATCCACAACATAAAATTGTGTGTCAGCAGCAAATTCACCACGCTCCCAAGCTTGATAACTAGAAGCAATTGTTGGATGAACACGCAACCAAGCAAAAGCTAATTCTTGGAGAGGAACATTGAGATCAAAGAAATTGTCTCCATCTAACAGTTTTACAGCTTGCACATGCAATGTGTCTTCTGTAGAGGTGGAAAGTCCATAGTTCCAGAATTTAGAACGAGGACCAAGATCAAGACCTCCAAGAGCATTCTCAAGTTTTTCTCTAAGAGCTGTTACACGCTCAGTCTCTAATTCTCTTTCTGTAGGATCAGAAATTCTACGGATATAAGATGCATTTGGATCAAGTCCTGTTCTATAGGTTCCATCAAGTTCCTTGTAAGGATATTTAAAAACACCTGTACCAGGAATTCTTGTTAGTCCTCTAGTAGAAAGACCACCTTGCATTGTCTGAAGTTGAGAGTTGTTATACTCTTTCTTAATAGTGGAAATTTTTCCAATCTTGCCCATACTTGTAGTTTTTGTGGTTTTAATTTTGCAGAGGATTGATCACCGAAGACCTTGGCTGCTGGGGACACCCCAACACTCACCTCTGTAGTTTTGAGAAAAGCCCCCTCACACTGAAGTGAGGGGCATTCTTTTCTCGGTAGGTTATGAAGACTAGAGAGCTGATCTTACGGGAAGCAACCCTAGTACGGTCATTAGAATTGTGGGATTTCTTCAATCAGAACTGTACGAGACAGATCTTCAATGAATACATCGCAACGATCTTTCATCCAGATTTCATATCCAGGGAACTTATTAGCAGAGCTCATACCTTGAGACTTAGCAAAACCTAAGTGGTGACGAGTTCCATCAATATATCCCCAAGTCATAGAAGGAGCACCCTTCATACGAACCTCACGAATGTTGTTAACCAAAGAACCATCAGACATAGGAGATACGTCAAACACCATGAATACAGGAGTAGACTTCTTATTCTGACCAAATTCTAGGTTGCTCTGAGGAAGATCAAGTTCTTTCAAGTGAATCAGTTCAACACGACCAGTTTCACGAGTAACCATTGCATCGAAAGCAAAGTTATAAGTGATGTGTTGACCTTCTCCTTGTAAGTAACGATTTCCGCTATCAGCCATGAAAGTAAGACCACTGTTCAAAGCGTCAGCTTTCAGAGCTTGTTGGAATACATCAAAACCAGCTTCGTTAGTGTACATTTTCACTCTACGATCTTTAACATCCACCCTGCGGTAGAACAGATCACCAAATACAGAACGAATCAAGTTAGCAGAGAATTCACCACGGTTGTATTGTACCAAGTTACCATTGTTACGCATTCTGTGATATACACCAGCAGAAGTACGCTTCAATTCTTGCTTAGAACCATTTGTTTTAACAGTGCCAGGTTTGCTCCAAATCATACGCTTAACTTTCAACTCAAGCATAGACTTACGCATCCAGAACTCAATAAACGGTTCCCATTTAACATCATTGCGTGTAAGGGGAAGTTGATTCCTACGCTGGGGAGCATATACAAGGATGTCCAAGGGTTTACCTGAGGCATCACGCATCATTTTGTCATCAGCCCATTCTGTGATTTTGTGTTCAAAACCATAACCAGAACCAAGGGATTCAAACATTGTGATTTTCTCACCAAGACGAGGAAGGCCTAACAAATCCTGATCGAATTCACCGATTGCAGCATCAACCAGTTCAAGTTCAATACCCACTTGTAAGAAAGTAGAAGTTACAAAATCTACAGTGGGATTATCACTCACCAAAGTGAAAGTGTACAAATAACCCATGTTATAAGGAACAGGATCCTTAATAACATAGAAACGAGGACCATATTGACGAGAACCTACAGAAACAATAGCGTTCTTAGAGAACTCATTAGTATCAAGAACAAGAGAAAACTCTTGACCATCGATACCAGGTTTTTGTAAATTCAATGTGCTGTCAGGAACATTAATGATTTTTGGGAATTTGTACGGAACTTGTACATCCCATTTCCAAGCATCACTATTATTATCAATGTAATAAGGTGTGCTTTTGTTAATCATGTCTAAAAAGTCATTGCTATATAAGCTAGACTGTGTGTACAAGCTGATGATTTTCTTATCATAATCAGCAGGTTCGGTGCTGTGGAAGCTTTCTAAGTGGTTGGCATCTGTAAGCTTACCTACAGCACGCTTATCCATAGAAGCAACACGAGCATACGTAAAACCAGTAAGACCTGGGATTGTTTGAATTGCCATTTTGTTACCTTTTTATTTTGTTATAGATTAAAGAAACCATGAATTGGATTTGGAGGGAGAAGAAGATGATGATGTAGAACTTTTAGCTTTTGTCACCTGTCTTGCCACTTCTCCAAATAACTGATTGGATTTCTTACTTATACCTGTCTTTTGAATTGTAGAAAGGGTGGGATCCTTTTCGAGAATCTTGAGAAGAAGTCCAACCTTCACCTTTTTTTCATGGTTTTCTGGTCTCTTCAACTCCAGGATAGAACGATCAAATTCTGTAATTGTTTCGCCAGAAGCTGTTCTATATCTATCCACTAGTAAGAAATCTTGTAGTTCGTTTGCTAGTTTGGGGTTGATGGGAATACCGTCAAACTCTTTTGTTTTAAGCTTTTCTTGAAGAATACCTTGTACATTACTAACATATTCTTCTTTGATAGCTTGTCTTTGTTGTAATTCTCTTTGAGACTTTTCTTCGAGATCTTGTAATTTAGCAGCTTCTTTTTTAACCAACACCTTGTGGTGTTTTGTAGCCACTGTTTCTAAATCACCATAGTTTTTAAGACGTTCAACCTCTGTTTCAACATCTTCTGGATCAAATCCTTGATCTGAAAGAGCTTGTTTAATCACTCTCACTTGATTGGATTCTTCAGAAAGATCCATTTCAGAGAAACTCACTATACTATTATATGCACCGAAATATTCTTTTGGATCCACTCCCTTTACAAAAATAGCATCAAATGCTCTTTTGTAATCCTCTCCAAATTGTCCTAGGAAGTTATTCACCACATCAATTGCACCTTTCTGTTTTTCCTTTTGGAATCTTTCTAGGAATTGTTCAGGTGTTTGGATTTCTTCCTCTTCATCATCTTCATCAGATGAGAAAACACCTAGTTTAAGAAGATCTTTTGCAAGAGCACCAAATTGTGAAACCTCTTGCTCACCATCTTCTTGCTCAGAAACCTCTTCTTCAGAAGCAGTTTCAGGAGCTTTACTTTTAGCAGTTTTTTCTGGAACAACAGTTTCTTCTTCTTCCTCTTCTTCTTCTGTATCAGCAAGAAGAAACTTTTCCAAAGACTTATCCTCCTCTTTTTCAGGAGTAGGTTTCTTTTCTTCAGAAGATTCTTTTTTGGAAGGTTGTGCTGGTGCAGGATCATCCTTGATATCTTTTATATCATCAGGACTACTTGTAGAAGTTTCAGGAGCTAACAGATCATTTAAAAGTTCTGCATTACCAGCTCCCATTTCCATTGTATTCTCAATACTAAAGTTCCCAAACGATGGGGTGTCCAAATTTTCAGCCATATGTAGTTTATTTATCTGGTTTTCAATGTAAAGCTAATTCACTATTAAATAATAACAAAGAAGAAACACACATTAGAGTTGATTTTTGCGGATAATATAGCATTAATATTTTTTACTCTAACCAAAAATGTTTACTCTTTGAACACTGTATACACTTTTGTTGTCACCACTCTAGCAAAATAAACCTTGTGAACAAGAATTCCCATAGATTCACATTCCTTCTTAATAGCGTTCTTTATAGCTGTTAGAGTTTTCTTTTCTTTTATCTCATCCCATGTACAATCTGCCAAATAATCTGCAATAGTTCCACGTGACACATCTCTTATATTTCCACCAGCTTCATTTGTATCAATAAGGTATTTTTTTGGATCAGTGATTTCAAACATTACAATTGGTTCAACACTCACTTGTTTACCATCAATTGTTGTAATATCTATAGGACTTAGAGGAAATGTATCTATGGTTTTTATGACAGTGTGTATTTCATCTATTAGAGGGAGTTTAAAGTTCATTCCTTCCTTTAGATTCTTTTTATATTTACCTAGTCTTAATAATACACCGCTTTCATAACATCTTAATACAGACACTGGAGAAAGATAGTTGTTCCACTTTTCTCCTATCCATTCAATTGTACTTATAAGAATGTTACTGTCTAGCATTATTTACTGGGTTTTTTGTTTCTGCCTTTAGCATTTTCCTTAGCTATAGCAAGATCATTAGCCTGGTTCTCTCTAGCCACTTGAAGCTTTTCTCTCTCAAGAGCCATCTTATCAGAAGCCTGTTTGTTTTTAGCGTTTATATCAGCAAGCTTAACACTATAATCTTTGTCAGCTTTTGATCTAGCATCTGCCAACTTACTCATTTCCAATACATCAGGAATAGCATTCTCATTAACATCTTCAGCCTCAACATTACCAAACCCTGTAGCTTGAATAATAGCAATCTTTTCTTTAGAAAGCCTATCAAGTTGTTTTTGATAGTTGTCATTAGCAACAGTTTGTTCATGCTGCAATTGAGCTTGTTGCAATTGGGCTTGAGCAATTTGTTGCTGTTGCTCCATTTGCTGTTGTTGCTGTTGCATTTGCTGATCTTGCATTTGCTCTTGTCTTTCTTTAAGAGTTTTGAAGGTTTTCTTCATTTCTCTTACAGACTTAGTGGAATAGAGCTCAATTACATCATATAGAGATCCTCCATTCTGCATAAGCGGTTGTGCAAGTTGTCTGATTTCCTGGAACATTTGATTATCCTCAGGTCTGTTAGTGGGGAACACTTTCAGATCACGAAACCTGAGATCAGATCCATTCACTTGAACAAATGCTGATTCTCCTTCAGATGTAATATAAGAAAGCGTGGATTGTGGTTTTTGACTTTCTACATATAAAGCAGCATCTATTATTGCTTGATAGAGCTGACCCATTACATACTCATGTGCTATGAAAAGAGGTTCCGTTTGAGAATAAGACTGTTGCAATGCTGCATTTGTACCTGTTGCAGATTCTGAAGCTGAAACAGATCCCAACCTTTGTCTAGATATACCAACTAGTTCCCAACATTCGTTCTTTAATTGCATAGCAAGTTGGTAACGAGACTGTATCTCTTGTGTACGTGTAAGATCAATATCTCTAAACTGGTTGAAAGAAGATGGGGATTTGAGGTTCTCTGGAGAATCATCAATAAATACCACCCCTCTGTTTCTTGCTTCCATTTCCCAAACATCCAATGCATCCTGTGCATCACCATCTTTAGGAATAGGTACGTGTCTGATAGATGTTAAATACACCTTACCAACCTCCTTTTCAAGGAGCTTGTAAAGCTGGTTCATACAGACATTATACAACACCTGAAAAGGTTTCATAAGATCTATAAGAGAACGAGCTTCTGTATTCTTAATCTCAAAAGTTGTTCCTATAATAGGACAATAGTTAAGAAGCTTGAAAGGTTTGATGTGATAGATGTCTGGACCAATCTTCACACCCTGATACCACTGATTAATCCATCCCCATTCTAAAGACTGTTGTGTGGGAATAGATCCAGATTTGTAATTCTCATCTACAAGAGTGGACTGCTCATTACCCATCTCATCTGTGTATATAAGCTTTCCTATCTTCTTTTTAGAAAGCCAATAAGCTCTCACTACAACATATTTGTATCCAAATGATGACACATTGGAAGTGAGACCAAGGAAATCTTTAAGGCCATCATTATTTTCCTTCATCTCACTTTCAACGATCATTCTTGTTTGGAGAACAAGGGGGTCATAAGTGTCATATGTTACAGAATCAATACCTGGAGAAACATTAGGGTTTCCTAGATTTGATTCACGAACATTAATCAATCCATAATCTTGAAGAGAAGATCTTAGATGGTCTATCTCTTCTTTTGTAATGTCAGGGAAAGTTTCAATTATCTCAGAAAGTTCCATAACAGTCACTGTACCAGCAGCATAAGCACCTTGTGCTCTACCAGTGGTGTCTGAAATATATTTTCTATCAGGAGTGGTGAGAAACCATGTGTTCTTAGGATTGGCCACCTCGATATTAAATCCAAGTTTAGAGTTGTCCTCATATATATGGTAGAACTCTCTTGCAGAAATCAACAAATCTCTAAAAGCATCTTCACTCTTTTCTTTAAGATTGAATTCCATCTTCTGACATGTAAGGATGTGGTTTGCCCATTTCTCAGCAACAGATGTGTAAGCATCTAATTCATCCTTTATCTTATCAGCAGTGAGCTGTTCTATTTGCTCTTCAGAAACTTGATTATCTCCTTCTTCTTCTGTATATCCCTCCATTGCAAGCTTCTCCATTATCTTCTTTCTAGCAGAACTTGTAATAAACTCTTGGAGAATACCTGTCTTATATTCCAGCTCTTCAGACTTGCTATCATCATCAAAAGCCTTCACTCTGAATGTATCAGGTCGTTTTGATATTTCACCTATCAGTGTGTTTATAGGAGAAGTTACAATTGAATAGTGCTTAACGTATTTTGGAAGCTCTAAGTTTGCTGTAAGAACATCTGTAAAACTTCTCACCTCAGGTTCTTGATAGAAGTCTTCAGGAGTGAGGATTCCCTTAACAAGGTCATAGTTTCTTACAAATGTATCACGGTTCTTTACATATTCAGCATAAGCTTTGTTTGCAAAGTAGTCCATGGTGTTCTTTATCCAACTCTCATCACTTTTCTCCTTCTCAGTTTTAAACTGGTCAGGGAATATATTTAGATACGCATAACGTATCGTTGCATCTTTTGTATACCTAATAATTGCCATTATGAGAACAATTTATGTTTCTTTGTATTAAATAAACCTCTTGATTCTGTAAACAATCTGGGTTTTGATTTTTTTGAAAACAATGCTGCCACTCTTGAATCACCAGATCCCCCCACCTTTCCTAGTATAGGATCCATCTTCATAGCTTGAGCTATAGCTAATTCTGCTGCTACAATACGGTCAAAGTTTCCCTGATCGTTATATTGTATTATTTCTTCTAAGAGAACAGGATCAAACATCTTACTCACCCCTGTCACTTCTTTTGTAACATTGCCCTGTTCATCAGTTTCTTTATAAATCACCTCTTCCAAATACTTCTTTAAGCAATTGTGAAGATAATCGATGATTTTGTCTGAAGATCTATGTACTCCGTATTCACGTTTAACTGTGGTGTTTGGAACCACTTCCATAAGCCACTGTGGCTGCTTTTCCAAATAGTGTGCATCTCCTTTTGATTTCATGTATTCAATAAACGATATATCATCATTTTCACAAAGGGTGCGAGCATTATAATACTTGATAAGAAGCCTAGCCTGTTCTTCCCAGGTTTCCTTTTTATCAGGACGTGCTACATAGCTTGCCACAAACATATCCTGATATTTCTCACCTGTAATATCATGCATTCGTTTATAAACATAAACTGCCCCTAATGAGGAGCTATATGCTGATTTACCCTGTCTGTAAGGATCCACTCCTGCTACATACAGTCCATAAGGAGGGTTTTCTACAGGAAACTCATATATTACAACAGGAGCATCTTTCAGGTCTGAGTTCTTAAGAGGGAAGTTGGTGATGGGTTGCTTGTCTGTAAACTCATGTGCAATCTTGTCTCCGTCATTGAACAGAACAACAGGAATACCTGTTTTCTCCTGTTGCATAAGCCTAAACTTCTGACGCTTAGCAGCCTCAATATCAAATATGTTCGTGTCTTCGTTCAAGAAGATATCATCCACTTCTATAGGATAGTACATCTTCTCTTTAAGATAGGCTATTCTATCTCCTGCTTTCTTTAGTCTTTCTAGGTTGGAACTAGTGATGTCTAGAGCTTTCTCTTCGTTACTCACTAGCATTGGAATCTCTTTGAGAGCAGGAATACTGAGGTAGTCTCCTAATGTGGAGGGTTCTTTAGCCTCCATCCTATACTTGTAGGAAATGAAAAGTCCATGAACACGCTTTTCATCTTTCTCATTATTATATGTAAGAAAGTTGAAATTGTTCACATCAAACATCAGACTCTTAGCATCCATGAATTTCTTCATATCACCCCCAGTACCTGTAAGAATTGGAGAACATCCCCAACCATATGGTGTTGTGAAACCAGGGACAGCAGCCTGAAAACCTCTAAGAAAATTCCCCTTACCAATCTCATCTATAATCAGTTTACGAGGTTTTGTACCAGCAATAGCTTCCTCGTTATTACCTTCATCCAAGTTACGAATGAGGATTTGAGAAAATGGTATACGTTCTCCTCCTTTGGTTTTAATTCCTAATGACACTTGGTTCTTCCAATTATCCTCTATCCTCTGCCACCTCCAAGCTTCTGGAAGGAAGTTGAGTCCTTTATCAATCTTATCTGTAATAAGCTTTATATCTGGAGCATTCAGTCCAGCAATAATGTTCTGTGAGTTCTCATCAAATGTAGCTCCCCATCCTATGTAAGAGCTCTCTATAACAGACTTAGCCAAACGTCTTATTCCAAGAATCACTAGTCCTTTCTTCTCTTGTTGAGCCTTATCTATCTCATTTGTTATCACCCACTCATTGTCCCTCAATAGAGGATTAGCATATTTCTGAGAAATCCTACCACGTTCATCTATAACATCCACCTCTGTATTCCAGAAGTTGAGATGCCAATATAAAAATGGGTTGATGTAAACACCCCCCATCATAGCTCCATTTAAACAAAGCTCTTTATGGAAATTAAAAAACGGTTTGTATTCAGCAGAATCCTTATCAGGAATCCTTTTCTGGTTAAGATACCAATCCTTGTAATCTATACTCTGTATTTGACTCATCATTTTCTGCTTTTAAGGAAGTCTTCAGCCATTGAGCTGAGTTCTCCTTTTCCTCTCACTTCCACCTTTGCTTCTTCAGCACTACGAAGTTTATCCACCACTTCAAGCAAAGCTAAGTAATTTTTCATGGTTTCTTGAATAAACTTTCCCTGAGCTTCTATAGAGGCAATCACCATAGGCATCATTCCCCCTTTAGCTGTGGGTTTCCATTCAATCCTGTCTTTTAGTTCGTGCAAGGGATTAGCATCTACATAAGCTTTCCAGGAGGTGAGCTGTTGCTCAGCCCAGTCAAGCTCTGTATTAATATATGTAGTTTTCTTAATAGTCGCCATTATCTTCCTCTTTTAGGATGTTATCTAAATCCATAGCTTGTTTTATAATGTCATCTATTTCCTTATCGTCTGAATGAGGAACATCCATTTCAAGCTGGGACTTATACTTCTTGAGAGCAAAGAAAAATTCTTTGTCTGAAATTCCCCAGAAGTCTCCATAATCTGCCAGGGCTGTTGAAATGTGCCTACCTATATTATATGTAGGATAGCCATGTTGTAGTTCTTGCAGCACCTTCAACACTTGGTTGTAATGCTTTGGTTTCTTTGTCATCTTTTTAGTTTTATACCACCACTAGCCCAGATGCTTTAGCAGACATTGTTGTAACAGCATCTTTCACCACAGTTTTCAAAATTTGTTGAATGTGAGCGTTGGCAATCTTTTGTGTATCTTCAGCAATACCAGGCGTTGCACATAATGCAGCTAGTCTTTCCATAGCCATAAAGGCATCTTGTGTAGTTTGAAAGTTCATATTATTTGGTTTAAATCTTCATCTGAAAGAGGCAGATCATCATCATCCTCTTTGTATTCTTCTCCAAAAGAATCCTGTGCTCCTGGAGCCATATATTCATTTGTAAAATGTATCTCTATGTAATCCTGAAGGGTGTCTGATTCTCCAACAAGATCTATATAATCCACTCCCATTTCATAAAGATCAACAAGCTGTTGAATGAAGGAATGAAGGGGCAGCTTTACAAATCTCGCTTTCATAGGCATTATTTTAAATCGTTTTTAAGCTTGTATTCTTCTTCTTGACTTTTCACCACAGCCTCCCATTTCTTAAGAGGACATTCACAGGAAAGGCACTTTGTCTTTGCTGCTAATGTACATCCACAATTTGTACAATGGGCATCTGGTCTTACGGATGTATATCCATCCTTTTTAGCATTATCAGAATGATGTGGACATTGTAAACAAATGGCCATTCTTTCTTGATATGTAGAATCAATCAACGTTTTCAAATGGGCTGGGGGAATCAGATTGTTCCTCCATCCCTCGTAAATCTTGCTGAAGTCCAACATCTATTTTTGGTTTTAATATCTCTATTGCTATTTCAAGAGAATCAAGCTTAGCCTTAGCTGTCTCTTTCCTTTTCTCTGAAATCTCTGGATTGACAAGCTGTCTTTGAAGAGCCTCTTTTTGAGCAAGCATTTTGTCAAACTTCTTATAAGCCTTCTTTGTATTAAACAAAAGCTTCCCAAACCCACTAAGCTCCAAACTATTGTGCTTCAAAAAAGCATTATTAGCTGACGTAAACTGATGGTTCACCACTGTTTCTATAACCTTCTCACTCTTAAGAAGCTTTACAGCCATCTTCCTAATCAGAAAATCCTTTACAGAAAGTGAAACTGGCTTATCCATGTGTTAGCTTTATCTCTAAAGAAATGTTCTTGTTGAAATCAAGAATAATCACAGGATTCACCTTCACCTTTGTCCCATCCTTTATCAACACCCCTATCCTCTTAAGCTTAGAAATAATGTTATTTATCGTAGCTGAAGATGTATTGTGTTTCTTACAAAACTCCTCTCTTATATTGGCATAAGAAATATTCCCCTTAACAGCTGCAAAGGCTATAAGCTGTATTTCCCTTTCAGTGAGGAACAGATCATTAACAGCTGATAGTATTTTGTAATACCTCTCAGCTAAGGAAAACACATCATTCTCCTTCTTCTTTAACTTCTGTACCAATATAATACCAGATTCCATATTTAGTTTATACAAAGATATAACATATTCCAAACTTATTAAAGACCATTTTTCACCTCAATGCTATATTATGAACAACTTTTCTCCATATATATCATATCCCACCTCCCCACCCAACCTCCCCAAAGTTACAAACCTTTATTCGACATTTCCAAATTTATTTCAAAAAAAATTTTTTCGTCAAGCCCCACCTTTACAAAAACACCCCCCTCTGTCAAACTATCCCTTTACCAATCCCCCCTAACCCATTGTAAATCAAGAAATTATTGTGTAGATGGAGGAGTGGGCTACTCCATCCCAAGACCCTATGGCAAGATTAGGCAGTGGGACTATCCCCCACTGTTCAAATTAACTAATCACAAAAGTGAGGGATAGTCTCACGAATTTTAAATTTATTCATCATGGAAGAGCAAAATGTAAACCTCCAAGAGACAGCAGCAGTTGAAACAGTACAACCTGCAACAGAATCAGCACCTTCTGAAACAAACACTCTTGAACTCACGGGCAAAGGTGTCTACAGTATTTCATTCGTTGAAGCAAACATTCCTTATAAGAAAGGTAAGCGTAATGAAAATGGTAGAACCTTCACTCGTTATTCACGCAACAACATTGCATTCTCTGTTCCAACAGAACATCCGTTCAATGCAGACTTTGCTAATGGACAGGTTAAGAGTGTTGTGTTAACGTTAGGAACTGCTGAGATTGATAAAGTTGATGATGAAGGTAATATTACCAAAGTAACAACTCCAACAATCAACTTTGCTTCCTACATTAACAAGAACCAGTGGGCAACAGTTCGCGATGAAGAGTTAGAAGATGCTAAGGCAGAGTTTGCTATCAGTCGCTTTAAGAAATTAAAGACAGAAACCGTTAGTGCAGACTTTCTGAACGCTCTATTAAGCGCATCAGCCTAATTGATAACAACACCCTGTTTAACAGCAGGGTGTTTTTTTTATCATTATACAAGTGCATCATCGTAATGTCCTATTGAATCAACATTCTAATAATGCAATTGCGTATATATGGGTGGGTAACATGGAACATTTACGTAGGGTGGGGATTGATAATCAATTAGTTATAAAGATTTTGTGAAGGAATGTTAGAGGGTGTATACCCACAAATACATATATTATATAAATATAAATCATACATATATTGGATATTTACGAGACATAAATATAGCTTTTCTTATTATTCATTCCTGTTAAAACCAAAGTGTTTATATGAGTACATT
>Ga0315902_10001213_pt1 | contig 41675 bp, 37 predicted proteins | sample LakEriMetagenome_9_FD_203523 | JGI IMG/M metagenome (GOLD analysis project Ga0315902, IMG submission 203523) | Freshwater fungal communities from buoy surface, Lake Erie, Ohio, United States - Buoy 12 MA117 | ecosystem: Environmental > Aquatic > Freshwater > Lake > Lake biofilm | place: USA...
ACCTCCGGTCGCCAGTTTGCCCGCTCATCAGCTAAAACCGCCAGGCTGGCGATCGGCTGGCGGTAACGATCATAGAGCCGGTAGTGATAGACGAACATGCGTTCGGCAAACTCGTCTTGCGGGTCGCCCTGCACCTCGATATGGATGTAGACCCATTCGGCCTGGCCACTCAGGCAGGCTACCCGCACCAGTTTGTCGACGAAGCGTTTGCCGAGCTCTGCGTCATGCACCACTGCGCGTAACTCTTGATCAAGAAAGAGATAGGGCTGATGCCAGTCGATGCGCGCATGCGCGGCAGGAAAATAGAAATGCATGAAGTCGGGGAAATACCGCTCGATCGCTTCTTTCCATGGACTATCGTAGTCATCCGACATGGCGCACTCCACCTGTTGCAGATGCGCGAAGGATGACTGAATTGTGGACGATGGTTACGATCCAAGTGCGGACAAGAAGATTACTTCGATGTATTGAGCCTTATGCGTGCAAGGATGTCGCATCCATGTCAATCGATGACAAAGACTGATCGATCACTGAACACTACAGTTGGCAAATAAAAAGAGCCTGGTCAACGACTCAGACTCTTTTCAAACATCGCATCACTAACCAGCTAAGCAAAAAACTGCTGCCGAGGATAAAGGGAGGAGTTCTCTCTTGCTCAGACTACGGCCCCATCGGTCTCGTCCTTGGGCTTTACCGGTTTGATCAGGTCTTCACGCTTCACACCGAGCCACATCGCGACCGCTGCCGCAACAAATACCGACGAATAGATGCCGAATAGAATACCAATGGTCAGCGCCACAGCAAAGTAATGCAAGGTTGGACCGCCGAACAGCAACATGGACAACACCATCAACTGCGTGCATCCATGGGTGATGATGGTACGCGAGATAGTGCTGGTGATTGCATGATTCAATACATCAGGCGTCTCTAGCTTACCGAAACGACGATCGCGGAAGGTCTCGCGCACACGATCGAATACGACGACAGACTCATTGACTGAATACCCCAGCACCGCCAGCACCGCCGCCAGTACGGTCAGCGAAAATTCCCACTGAAAGAATGCAAAGAAGCCAAGGATAATCACTACATCATGCAAGTTCGCGATGATCGCTGCGACGGCGAATTTCCATTCGAAACGAAACGCCAGATAAATCATGATACCGATCACCACAAACGCCAGCGCAGTGAGTCCATCATGAGCAAGTTCTTCGCCGACCTGCGGGCCGACGAATTCCACACGCTTCAGATCCACTGGTGCATCTTGAGCCCTCAGTGCATCAATCACCTGCGTACTGATCTGCGCGCTGTTACTGCCTCTTTGGACCGGCAGACGGATCAGCACATCCTGTGCGGTACCAAAGCTTTGCACCTGGCTATCGGTATAGCCCAGGCGATTGACTACATTACGTATGCCTTCGAGGTCCGCTGGCTTGGTATATGCCACCTCCATCACCGTGCCGCCGGTGAATTCGATCGACAGGTGCAAGCCCTTGGCGAGCAGGAAAAAAACTGCCGCAACGAAGGTCAGCGCCGAGATGGTATTGAACACCAGCGCATGCCGCATGAAGGGAATATCTTTTTTGATGCGGAAAAATTCCATAATCTGCCTTTTGATGCTTGAACTAGCCTTCAGGCTTCCATACTTGCCCGATGGAGACGCTGTTGAGTTTCTTTCGGCGGCCGTACCAAAGATTGGTCAGCGCACGCGCCACTACCACCGCCGAGAACATCGACGTCAAGATGCCCAGGCAATGCACAACCGCAAAACCACGAATCGGACCGGAACCAAATATCAGCAGAGCCAAACCGGCAATCAGTGTCGTCACGTTAGAGTCAAGAATCGTCGCCCACGCGCGCTCAAAACCGGCGGCGATTGCCGCCTGCGGCGTATTCCCTAGACGAAGCTCCTCGCGGACTCGCTCATTGATCAGCACGTTGGCATCAATCGCCATACCCAGGGTCAGTGCGATCGCGGCTATACCCGGTAGCGTCAGCGTTGCCTGCAGCATTGAGAGGACAGCGATCAGCAGCATCACATTGACGGCCAATGCAATCACGCTGAATGCCCCGAACAGCAAATAGTAGATCACCATGAATGCAGCGATTGCAGCAAAACCATAGAGCGTCGAATTGAAACCTTTGGCGATATTCTCTGCACCCAGTTGCGGGCCTATCGTGCGCTCTTCAATGATCTCCATCGGAGCTGCCAAGGACCCAGCGCGCAGCAGCAGCGCCAGATCGGTGGCCGCAGTAGGCGATTCCATGCCCGTTATCTGAAAGCGCGAACCTAGCTCATCGCGGATGGTGGCAACGGTCAAGACTTCACCCTTGCCTTTTTCAAACAACACGATTGCCATCAGCTTGCCGATCTTGCTGCGGGTTGCTTCCCGCATCTTGCGCCCGCCATCGCCATTGAGGTCAATGCCGACCGCAGGCTGCTGGTTTTGGTCAAAGCTAGCGCCAGCATTCGAGATGTAGTCCCCTGTGATCACCGGATCTTTGTACAAGATGACTGGCGTACCCTTGCCCACTTTGAAGAGTTCGGAACCCAGCGGCACAGCGGCACTGTCCTCCGTGCCCCGGCGTACAGATTCATCGACCATGCGCACTTCCAACGTGGCTGTGCGTCCGATGATGTCTTTCGCTCGCGACACATCCTGTACGCCTGGCAATTGAACAACGATGCGGTCGGTACCTTGGCGTTGAATCACTGGTTCGGCCACACCGAGTTCGTTAACGCGCTTGGAAAGCGTTGAGATGTTCTGCTGCACCGCTTCTTCGAGCGTACGCTTCAATGCCGACGGGCTGAGTGTGGCGCGCAGTTTTAACCCCTCGGCATCCGCCCCATCGACCAGCGTTAGGTCAGGCATTTCGGAGAGCAAGGTTTTGCGCGCCGCCTCGCGAGTTTCCTGATCACGAAAACGGATATCGATGGCATCAGCATCACGTGAGATACCAGCAAAGCGTACGCGCTTTTCCACCAGCAGCGTACGCATACCCGTCTGTATACCCTGCATTCGCTTGGTAATGACGGCGCGGGTATCAACCTGCATCAGGAAATGGACGCCACCACGCAAATCAAGGCCCAGATACATCGGCAATGCGTGCAGGCTCTGCAGCCATGCCGGCGTATTCGGCAAAAGATTGAATGCCACCAGATAGCTGGGATCCGATGGATCGCGATTGAGCGCCTGCTCGAGCACGGTCTTGGCCTTGAATTGCAGGTCCGTGTTAGCGAAACGTGCGCGCACCGTGCCATTGTTACCCAAGTCCTCGTAGAAGACATTCTCGACTTGTACGCCGGCCTTGTTCAGAGCGTCAGTAGCCATTGCAACTGACTGCGGACCCAGCTTGACGGTCACCTTCGCGCTGCTGATCTGCACAGCTGGCGACTCGCCGAAGAAATTCGGTATGGTGTAGATCACGCCAAGCATCAGTACCAGCGCAATCATCACATATTTCCAGAGTGGGTAGCGATTCATCGCATCACGCCTCGAAAAAGAAATGTCCGGCACGAGCGGCCGGACAGGTTGGGCAGACAGGGCTCAGAGGTCCTTGACCGTACCCTTCGGAAGCAGCATGGTCACCGCAGCTTTCTGCATGATGATTTCGGTCCCATTGGCTACATCAAGATGAATGTAGGCATCACCCACCTTGTTCACCTTACCGACCAAGCCGCCGGCAGTCACTACCTCATCGCCTTTGGCCAGCGCATCAATCATCGCTTTCTGTTCCTTCTGCCGCTTCATCTGGGGCCGGATCATCAGAAAATACAAAACCACGAACATCAGAATGATGGGCAAGAAGCTCATCAGGCCGCCGCCCGCGCCTGCGGGTCCCGCTGCCTGCGCATAGGCGTTGGAAATGAACATTGAGTACTCCGGATCGGTTGCTTGGGGACGCGGCATTTTATCACTCAGTGCCACTTCAGGTGCCCTGGCAGCGCAGCCCCCCGGGAGGAGGGACACAACGATCAGTCGTCCGGCAGTCGGGCCGGATGCCAGCCCAGCCCCGGATCAGCTCCCCGCTGGATTTTGCCAGTCACGCCAGTGCGCCGGGAAGTTTCCCTACCGGGAGCGACAGCAAGTTGCTCTGGCTTGAGATGGCATCGTCGAGCGGTTCGATAAAGCGGCTGGCCGTCATGTCTGCCGCGCTCGATCGTCATGAAACCGAATTTTGAACGTAGAAAAAGATCTGGCTTCGATTGCAGTGCGCATCTCTTGCATCAATTGCAGATAATAATGAAGGTTGTGAATCGTATTCAGTTGCGCGCCCAGTATCTCGCCGCATCGATGCAAATGATGTAAGTAGGCGCGTGAAAAATTCTGGCAGGTGTAACAAGCGCAGCTTTCATCCAGCGGTGCATCTTCGGCTTTATGGCGCGCATTTTTAATTTTTATATCGCCAAAACGCGTGAACAACCAGCCATTACGAGCATTACGTGTTGGCATCACACAATCGAACATATCGATGCCACTCGCGACACCATCTACCAGATCTTCCGGCGTACCCACGCCCATCAGGTAGCGTGGCTTGTCAGCGGGCAGCCGCGGCGCCGTGTGTGCCAGGATACGCTGCATGTCCTCCTTGGGTTCGCCGACCGACAATCCACCGATGGCCATGCCATGAAAATTCAGTTCATTCAAACCAGCAAGCGACTCATCCCGCAAATCCTCGAACATGCCACCCTGCACGATGCCGAACAGCGCATTCGGATTCGATTCGCGATGGAACTCATCAATAGACCGTTTCGCCCAGCGCAGCGACATGCGCATCGAACGTTCAGCTTCCTCATGGGTCGCCGGACGATCATCAATCTCATATGGCGTACACTCATCGAATTGCATCACAATGTCGGCATTCAACACACGCTGAATCTGCATCGAAATCTCGGGCGACAGGAAAAGACGGTCGCCATTGATCGGTGATGCGAATGTCACGCCCTCTTCCGTTATCTTGCGCATCTCTCCCAGCGAGAACACTTGAAAGCCACCTGAATCAGTCAGTATCGGCCTGTCCCATCCAATAAAACGATGCAAACCGCCGAATTGGCGGACGATCTCCAACCCGGGACGCAGCCACAGATGGAACGTGTTGCCCAGAATGATCTGTGCTCCGATCTTTTCCAACTCCTGCGGCGACATCGCTTTGACTGAGCCGTACGTCCCAACCGGCATAAAGATCGGTGTCTGTATCGAACCGTGCGCAAGCTCGAGCTGACCGCGTCGCGCGAGCCCGTCGGTTTTCAGCAAGGAGTATTTCATCATTGCTCCATCCAGAGCGGATCGAGATTCAGCAGCATCGCATCACCATAACTGAAAAATCGGTAGCGCTGAGCGATCGCATGTGCATAGGCGGTCCGTATGCGTTCATAGCCGGCGAAGGCCGACACAAGCATCATCAATGTTGACTTGGGCAAGTGAAAATTCGTCACTAGTCGCGTTACGGTCTTGAATCGATAACCCGGCGTGATGAATATTTGCGTATTACCACTACCTTCCTGCAATTCGCCGGTCTGCGATGCAGATTCTAACGCTCGCATGCTCGTAGTACCGACGGCAACGACATTATGGCCGTTGCGCTGAGCTTCACGAACCAACGCTGCCGTCTCTGCCGGCACATGAAACCATTCGCTATGCATCTTGTGCTCGGCGATGTTTTCAGTGCGCACTGGCTGGAAAGTTCCAGCGCCGACATGCAGCGTCAACCACGCAAGACGAATTCCCTTGGCCTGTAGTTTGTCCAGCAAAGGCTGATCGAAATGCAGCCCAGCGGTTGGCGCAGCGACCGCGCCAGGCGAACGCGCGAACACCGTCTGATAACGGCGCTCATCCTGCTCGCCGGCTTCGTGCGCAATATAAGGCGGCAGTGGCAGCCTGCCATAAGTCTCAATCAGTGCGATGGCATCGCCGGGAAACTGCAGCGTAAAGAATTCACCTTCCCGCTCGCCCACGGTCACATCAAAGGCATCGGCTAGTCGAATCAGTGTTCCGTGCGGCGGTGATTTGGAGGCACGTACCTGGGCCAGTACCGTCGAGGTATCGATTACACGCTCGACCAGTACCTCGACCCTGCCACCGGAATCCTTCACACCGAAAAACCGTGCATTCAGCACCCGTGTGTCATTGAACACCATGACATCCCCAGGTTTGAGCAATTCCAGAAGGTCGGTGAATACACGGTCACGCAAGCCAGCGGAAGCAACTTCCAGCAACCGAGAAGCGCTGCGCTCCGGCAGCGGTGCCTGTGCGATCAGCTCGGACGGTAATTCAAAATCAAAATCGGAAAGTGAGTACATGAGTGGGCGGCAGGTTGGAGCATCGACTCCGTTGCGATCGCCTGCCCGCGCGAGTACGCTGGCGGGCCTGCGGCAAAAGCCGGTATTCTACGTCGCGCCAGCCATCTCAGCCCGCCATGCCCGCTTCCCGAAAAAAAACTTCACCCCAGAAAAGCCTGCGTACCAGCGACAAACTGGCGCGGCTGGGTCTGTCAACCGACATGGCGCTGGTGCTGCATCTGCCGATACGCTACGAGGATGAGACTCAACTGCTGACGATACAGGAAGCCTCAATGAAACCCGGGCTGGTCGTTCAGGTCGAGGGAATCGTCAGTGACTGTGATGTGCAATACCGTCCGCGCCGCCAGCTGGTGGTCAAGCTCAACGATGGCACCGGCCTGCTGACGATGCGCTTCCTGAATTTCTACGGCAGCCAGGCCACTCAAATGGCGACCGGCAAGCGACTGCGCGTACGCGGTGAGCTGCGCCATGGGTTCTTTGGCGATGAGATGGTGCACCCCGCCGTGAAAAGCATTGAAGCGGGCGCCCCATTACCGGATGCGCTCACCCCGGTCTACCCGAGCGGCGAAGGTCTGTCGCAGACATTACTACGCAAGGCAATCGGCAATGCCATGACCCGCATCGCCTGGGACGACAGCTTGCCGGATAGCGTGCGCGAATCGCTGAAGCTGATGCCTTTCGAACCCGCGGTCCGCCTGCTGCACAACCCGCCGCCGGATGTCGATGAATATGCGCTGGCAGAGCGTACCCATCCCGCATGGGTACGTGTGAAATTTGATGAACTGCTCGCACAACAATTATCGATGAAGCGAGCACAAGCCGCGCGCCGCCAGCAAGGCGCGCCCGTGCTGGCACAACCTGGGGTGCTCACTGCTGCATTGCTCGACGCCTTGCCTTTTTCACTCACTGGGGCACAGCGACGCGTGCTCGACGAAATACGCGCTGACCTGAAAGCCTCATTTCCCATGCAGCGTCTGCTGCAAGGCGATGTAGGCAGCGGAAAAACGATCGTTGCCGCGCTGGCGGCAGCACAAGCGATCGACTGCGGCTATCAGGCCGCGCTGATGGCGCCGACTGAAATCCTCGCCGAACAGCACTTTCGCAAGATCGCCGCGTGGATGGAGCCGCTGGGCGTGGCGGTTACGTGGCTTACCGGTAGCCTGAAAAAACGCGAGAAAGAAGGGGCACGCGCCCGCATCGAATCCGGCGAAGCCCGGCTGATCATCGGCACCCACGCGCTGATACAGCAGGACGTCGAATTCGCCGAGCTGGGACTGGTGATCGTTGACGAGCAGCACCGCTTCGGCGTCGCACAGCGCCTGACTTTACGCAATAAGGGCGTGGGCAGCGTGCCGCATCAGCTGATGATGTCGGCCACACCGATACCACGTACGCTGGCAATGACGTATTTCGCGGATCTGGAAGTGTCAGTGATCGATGAGCTGCCGCCAGGAAGAACGCCGGTCGTGACGCGGCTGGTCAGTCAGGATCGACGCGATGAGGTCATAGAGCGCGTGCACGCGGCCGCACTCGAAGGGCGTCAGGTCTATTGGGTATGCCCGCTGATTGAAGAATCCGAGGCTTTGCAATTGCAGACAGCGACGGAAACCTTCGAGTTACTCTCGGCAGCGCTGCCCGACCTGAGAGTCGGTTTGGTGCATGGACGACTGAAGTCTGCGGACAAGCAGCAGGTGATGGATGCCTTCGTGCGTGGCGAACTTCAGCTGCTGGTCGCAACCACAGTCATCGAGGTCGGCGTTGATGTGCCGAATGCGTCACTGATGGTGATCGAGCATGCCGAGCGCTTCGGTCTGTCGCAGCTGCATCAGCTGCGCGGCCGCGTCGGGCGCGGATCGGCGGCCAGTGCCTGTCTGCTGATGTACCAAGGACCGCTCGGTCCCGTGGCCAAGGAGCGGCTGGGTATCATGCGTGAGACCGCCGATGGCTTCGAGATCGCCCGGCGTGATCTGGAGATACGCGGCCCCGGCGAATTCCTCGGTGCTCGCCAGTCCGGGCAGGCAATGCTGCGATTTGCCGATCTTGAAAGAGATCAGTGGCTCGTCGAGAAGGCGCGCGACCTTTCGCAACAGCTGCTGAGCGAGACTCCGGACATCGCCGATACGCACCTGGCGCGGTGGCTGGGCGTGAAGGAAGACTATTTACGCGTTTGATCGTTGCCAGACGATTCACCCGGGTCCGCCATCTGTGCGACACTGAGCGACATGACCTTGACAGAACTGAAATACATTGTGGCAGTGGCACGCGAAAAGCATTTCGGGCGCGCAGCCGAAGCTTGCTTCGTCGCGCAACCCACGCTGTCAGTCGCAATCAAAAAACTTGAAGATGAGTTGGGCGTCGCCATATTCGAGCGCGGTGGTTCGGAAATTTCAGTCACGCCGATCGGCGCGCAGATCATCGCGCAGGCCGAACACGTGCTCGAGCAAACAGCCTTTATCAAGAACATCGCCACACAAAACAAAGATCCGCTAGTCGGCCCGCTGCGTGTTGGCGTGATCTACACGATTGCGCCCTATCTGCTGCCCCAGCTGGTGCCCACGATAATCGAGCGCGTGCCGCAAATGCCCTTGGTGCTGCAAGAGAATTTCACGGTCAGGCTAATCGAAATGCTGCGCGCTGGCGAACTAGACGCAGCGATCATGGCACTACCGTTCAATGAACAAGGGTTGATGGTGCGGCCTCTGTATGATGAGCCCTTCATGGTCGCGCTACCGCGTCATCATCAGTGGGCAGATCGCAAAAAAATCAGTGCCGAAGAACTCAAGAGCGAGACCATGCTGCTGCTGGGTGCTGGCCACTGCTTCCGTGATCAGGTACTGGAAGTCTGCCCGGAGATGTCGCGGTTCTCGACGAGCGGCGGTGGCATCGCACGCACCTTCGAGGGTTCTTCGCTGGAGACCATACGTCACATGGTTGCCTCCGGCATTGGTATCACTGTGCTTCCTCAGGCTTCCGTGCCATCCGCGTCGGCTTCAGACAGTATGCTGCGCTATCTGCCTTTCGATGATCCACAGCCTTCGCGCCGGGTCGTGATCGCATGGCGAAAAAGCTTCACACGTGGTGGAGCGCTCGAGGCCGTTCGTCAGGCGGTGCTATCTTGTAAGTTGAACGGGGTGAGTATGCTTCCAGACGCGATAACTGCCGAGGGCTGATCAACTGACGTCCTCGGATCAGTAACCTGATTCCCCCTGTCTGCAACTACAATGCGGCATCGGTCCCTCCTATTTTCTTGTCTTGATTGCGCATGGATACCCCTGCCGACACCTCACCTCACCGATTGATTCTGTATGCCCGCTTGGTAAGGCTCGACAAACCGATTGGCAGCCTGCTGCTGCTTTGGCCGACGCTGTCCGCGCTGTGGCTGGCATCTAACGGCATGCCCGATCCTGTGCTGGTGCTGATCTTCACGCTAGGTACGGTGCTGATGCGATCTGCCGGCTGCGCGATGAATGATTTTGCCGACAGGGATTTCGATCGCCATGTCAAACGTACTGCTGACCGCCCACTGACCTCGGGTCAAATTCACGCATGGGAAGCGGTGGCAGTAGCTGTCGTGCTGGCATTGCTCTCATTCTTGCTGATACTGCCGCTGAACCTGCTGACCAAGCAGCTTTCCGTTCTGGCAGTATTGGTCGCAGTAAGCTATCCCTACTTCAAGCGCTTCTTCGCGCTGCCTCAGGCTTATCTCGGCATTGCATTTGGCTTTGGCATTCCGATGGCCTACGCAGCTGTGCTGAATCAGGTACCTGCTGAAGCCTGGATGCTGCTACTGGCGAATGTTTTTTGGGCGCTGGCCTATGACACTGAATATGCGATGGTTGACCGTGATGACGATCTGAAAATTGGCCTACGCACATCGGCCATTACTTTTGGTCGGCATGATGTACTGGCAGTGATGCTCTGCTACGCCATCAGCCTGGCGCTCATTACCGCTGTCGGTTTGCACCACGGCTTGAGCCATGGCTTTCTACCGGGAATGCTGGTGGCTACCGGTATCGCCGTCTATCACTGGTTCCTGATCCGCGATCGCGATCGCATGCGATGTTTTGCGGCATTCAGGCAGAACAACTGGCTGGGAGCCGCAGTGTTCACCGGCATCGCTCTCGGTTAATCTACTTGGCCTGAGACCTCTTTTCCCGTCAGCTCGCCGCATATAAACAACAACGGCAAGCAATTCTTTTTTTCCTGCTTGTTATCCGTTTACTTCGCTGCAGATAATCGCGTCGCGCACTTTTCTGTGTGGCCGTTTATTTCTCTGCACCGTCTATGGATATCACTGAGCTTCTGGCTTTCTCTGTACAAAACAAGGCTTCTGATCTGCATTTGTCTGCCGGGCTACCACCGATGATTCGCGTTCATGGTGATGTTCGTCGCATCAATCTGCCACCGATGTCGCATAAAGAAGTTCACGCGATGATCTACGAAGTGATGAACGATGGCCTACGTAAGCGCTATGAAGAGTCATTGGAGGTGGATTTTTCCTTCGAATTACCGGGCGTTGCCCGATTTCGCGTGAATGCCTTTCATCAGGACCGGGGTGCCGCTGCAGTGATGCGAACCATCCCCTCGACCATTCTGTCGCTGGAAGCACTGGGCGTACCCGGGATCTTCGCCGAACTGTCGCTCAAGCCGCGTGGACTGGTGCTCGTGACTGGTCCGACTGGCTCGGGCAAGTCGACCACGCTGGCAGCGATGATCAATCATGTGAATGAAAATGAGTATGCGCATATCCTGACCATCGAAGATCCGATCGAATTTGTGCATGAATCAAAAAAAGGGCTGATCAACCAACGCGAAGTCGGCCCACACACACATTCTTTTGCCGCTGCGCTGCGCTCGGCGCTGCGGGAAGATCCCGATGTGGTACTGGTTGGCGAGTTGCGCGATCTTGAAACCATACGGTTGGCGCTCACTGCCGCCGAAACAGGCCATCTGGTATTCGGTACACTGCACACCGTGTCTGCCGCAAAAACGGTGGACCGCATTATCGATGTCTTCCCCGGCGAAGAGAAAGGCATGGTACGCGCGATGCTATCCGAATCCTTACAAGCGGTAATCTCGCAGACCCTGATCAAGAATCGCGAGGGAAATGGTCGCGTCGCTGCGCACGAGATCATGCTCGGCACACCGGCAATACGCAACCTGATCCGTGAAGGCAAGGTAGCGCAAATGTATTCTGCGATCCAGACGAGTGGAGCGATCGGCATGCAAACGCTGGACGCCTGTCTGACCGATCTGGTGCGCCGCCAGCGCATCACGCCGGTAGCGGCACGCGCCGCTGCAAAAATGCCAGAAAACTTTGCGGGTTGAGGTCATGGAGATTAGCCACCCCGGCCAACTGATGCATCATTTGCTGTTGCTGATGAAAAAACAGGGTGGATCGGATTTATTCATCACCGCCGGCTTCGGGCCAGCGATCAAGGTGAATGGCGCAATGACACCCGTCACCAGAACACCGCTCTCTGCCGAGGAGAGTCTGGCACTGGTCCAATCGATGATGAATGACCGACAGCGGGATGAGTTCGTCGCGATGCGAGAGTGCAATTTTGCGATCAGTATTGAAGCAATAGGCCGCTTCCGTGTCTCGGCTTTCATTCAGCAGGCAAAAGCCGGCATGGTAATACGAACCATCAACACTGATATTCCTGACATCGACAAACTAGACGTGCCTTTGCAACTGAAAGAGATCGTGATGAACAAGCGCGGGCTGATCATCATGGTCGGCGCCACCGGCTCGGGCAAATCAACGACACTGGCTGCCATGATAGGACATCGCAATGCAAATAGCCATGGTCACATCATCACGATAGAAGATCCGGTCGAATTCGTTCATCCTCATATGAACTGTATTGTCACCCAGCGCGAGGTAGGTACCGATACTGCAGACTGGCAGGTCGCGCTGAAGAATACATTGCGACAAGCGCCAGACGTCATACTGATTGGCGAAATACGCGACAGCGAGATCATGGATCACGCACTTGCCTTCGCCGAGACGGGTCATTTGTGTCTGGCTACGCTGCATGCGAACAATGCGAATCAGGCACTCGACCGAATTGTGAATTTCTTCCCTGAGGAAAAACGCGCACAGGTGTTAATGGACTTGTCACTGAATCTCAAGGCACTGATCTCTCAACGACTGGTACCACACAAGTCAGGATCAGGACGCTGCGCTGCCGTTGAGATCCTGCTGAACTCGCCCCTTGTCTCTGATCTGATTTTTAAAGGTGATGTACATCAGATCAAGGAAGTGATGAAAAAATCACGCGAATTGGGCATGCAGACCTTTGATCAGGCGCTGTTCGATCTGGTCGAGGACAACAAGATCTCTCATGAGGAAGCATTACGCCACGCAGATTCAGTGAATGATCTGCGACTCGCGTTGAAACTGAATGGACATGCCGCACAGACCCAGGATTTCCGCACCAAGACCGCTGGTCTGGATATCCTCTGAGTTCTCAGGCTCAATCCGCGCCGAACTCGTTCCCAAGTTCTGCGCCACGTGCCGCCGCTGCGTGCAGCGCCTTTACAATCGATTGCTTCACATCGGCAGTCTCCATACTCGTCAGCGCAGCATAGGTCGTGCCGCCCTTGGAGGTCACGCGATCGCGCAGCACGGACAGCGGCTCATCCGATTGTGATGCCAGTGCGGATGCGCCGAGAAACGTCGCCTCAGCCAGCACCCGGCCCTGCTCTGCCGATAATCCGAGCTCAATAGCTGCCTGTTCCATCGCCTCCAGAAAATAAAACACATAGGCGGGGCCACTGCCGGAGATTGCCGTTACCGCATCGATTTGCTGCTCCTGGTCTAGCCATACTGTTTCGCCTACGGCACGCAGGATGGCGTCGGCAGTTTCCTTCTGCCGCGACGACACGCCCGACAGTGCCACCATGCCCGCAATGCCCTTGCCCAACAGTGCGGGGGTGTTCGGCATGGTACGAACGATCGCCATGTGCCCGCCCAACCAGCGCGACAAGTCGGCCGCACGTATGCCAGCGGCAATCGACAGCACCAGCTGACCTTTGATTTGAGAGGCGATGCCGCGAACCACCTCGCGCATTTGCTGCGGCTTTACTGCCAGCACCACGACATCCGCGGTTTCAACAACATGATCTGTACTGGCTGATGCTTTTACGCCAAATCGTTGCGACAGTAGTTCAAGCGCTTGCGGGTTGACGTCGACCACATGAATATCCGAGGCCGCGGTCAATTTGTCCGCCAGACCGCCGATCAGCGCCTGCGCCATATTACCGCCGCCAATAAAACAGATCTTGAGCTTATTTTCCATAATCTCGCTGTCCAAAAATCGCAGTGCCAATACGCACGATCGTCGCTCCCTCGGCGATCGCTGCGGCCATGTCGGACGACATGCCCATGGAGAGCGTATCAGTGAGAATACCGGCGGCACTCAGCTGCTGCTGCAGATCTCGAAGCAGAGCGAATGGCCGACGCTGCAAGACGGGATCAGCTTCTGGCTCAGGAATCGCCATCAATCCACGCAGACGGAGGCGTGGCAGGCTCAGCAAAGCTGCTGCGAGCGTCTGTAATTCTCCGGGTGCTACACCGCTTTTGCTTGCCTCGCCACTGACATTCACTTGCAGACAAATGTTCAGCGGCGGTAGGTTTGAGGGACGCTGGTCGGAAAGCCGCTGCGCTATCTTTATGCGGTCGACTGAATGCACCCAGTCAACTTGTTCCGCCACCAAGCGGGTCTTGTTGCTCTGGAGAGGCCCGATGAAATGCCAGATCAGATCGAGATCTGCTCGCCGAGCCTTTACCTCCGCGATCTTGTCTAACGCTTCCTGAACATAGTTTTCGCCGAAATCGCGCTGACCGGCATCCGCCGCTTCGATCACGGCTTCCGGGCCAAACGTTTTGGACACCGCAAGCAGACAGACCGAATCCGGCTCGCGTCCCGCCGCACGCGCAGCTAAAGCGATGCCTTCTCTGACTTGGGCAAGATGTGCAGAAATCGTCATGATCCGGCATTATCGCCTATCGTCAGATCTAGCTGACTGACCGGCCGAAGACTGGCCCTACCCATGACCCCCAAGGAGAACCCATGAGCAGCCTGTACGACATTCCGGTCACCACCCTAGCCGGCGAAACCACGGACCTGTCCGCTTACCGAGGAAAAGTACTACTAATCGTAAATACTGCCAGCCAGTGCGGCTTCACACCACAATATGCGGGGCTGGAGGCTTTGTATCGCCAATACAAGGACAAAGGCTTTGCCGTGCTCGGCTTTCCCTGCAACCAATTCGGTGGCCAAGAGCCTGGGAGCGAGGCCGACATCGCCAGCTTCTGCGAGAAAAATTATGGCGTGAGTTTTCCGCTGTTTGCGAAGGTCGATGTCAATGGACCCAACGCGCACCCACTATTCGTGAAGCTCAAGGCTGAGGCGCCGGGCATTCTGGGGACCGAGGCGATCAAGTGGAATTTCACGAAGTTCCTCTTAGACAAAGAAGGTAAGATTCATTCTCGACATGCGCCAACCGCCACCCCTGAAAGTTTGGATCCCACCATAGCGATCCTCACGGCGCCTTCCTGACAAAATTTTCAGCTCAAACACCCTGCAAGCACCCGCAAATGAATTTGCGGGTTTTTTATTTCCAAAATTTGGATGGATCATCGTCAAAAACCATCAATGAAAATTTTTTACCTCGCAACATTTTTAGTCTGAATAATTTAGTCACTCCGATTGCAAGTAAATTGATATCGATCATCTGACACTATTTGAACCGCAGTCCGACCAATCACTTATTGAACCCTAATAAAGTCTTCGTTACACAAACTCCACGACTTACCCGACAAATTACTCGTCAACTCGCTGCCGCACAGCCCACGACATCTGCTGATAAACAATGCGGAGACACCCGATGGATCAGGAAACATATTGTGAATTATGCCGAAATACCTGTATTGCCCTTGGAATTGGGGACATAGATTCGCTGGCAAATGAAGGGTATTTATCTATTGAAGGAATAAATATCCAGTTTATTTTTGACGAGATGTTTTTCAATGATCGAATTCTTTGCGTGTGTGAGATAGGAATCATTAAAGAAGAACTAAAAGAAAAAATCCTCGAATCACTCCTCATGCTTAATTTTCTTACTGGCAGCAAAACAACCGGAGTATTTGCTGTAGATCCGATAACACAATGCGCATCTTTCGTAGTCACCTTGATTAATCCGGAAAATTTGAGCGCAGACCAATTGGCCGATTTATTACGATGCTATATCAGCCGCAATCTATTTCTTCAGAAAACGTTATTCATGAGTGGTGAATTATCTCTTCCGATCGATTGCGATAACTCCGAGTTCGATAATCTCAGTAAAAATTGGCAACTAGCATAGGAGCCTCGCATGAGTACCAGTGAATCTACAGGCTATTCAAAAACAGTACCACGGAGAAGCTATACCGTGCGAGGTGCGAATGACGACAGCAGCAGCATCCTCATCTCTGCCTCGAGCAGCAGCTCGGGCAGTAGCAATGATTCATTTAGGGATCAATCGAAAGCCGGGTCAGGCGCGAGAAAAGATACATATGGTACAGAAGTAAGCCATAAAAAAACCAACACAAGAGAAAAAATCCAAGATAAAGATACGCCAAAGCTTGGCACTTCACTGCTATCTGATAATGAAAAAAAAGTCGCCGAATTTGTTGATTCACTGCTTCAAGACAAAGGCTCAAAGAAAAGCAAACGAGAACGCCTTGAAGATTTTATCAGGACGAATGCGAGCGACGCCCTCATGAGACAAATGACGAAAATTGCTGACGATGAGATACAGCAACTGAAAGGAGAGAAGTTTAAAAAGTGGGTAGCTGTTGCCTTCAGTGGTGCGGTCAACCAGATCTTGTCATTTGGATTAGCATCGGAACTGGCTCTCTGGCAAAAAAAGGCCTGGCTTTTTGCAGTTCTCGCACCTATTTTCAGCGAAGCGTTCGCTGAAAAATTCGCCGCCCAAATCCGAAGAACGACTTACATGACAGATGATACGAAAAATTTGCATCGAAAGCAGCGCCTTATTTCGCGGGCTTTTGGAGACTTGATCCGCCAAGCCGGAGGGCTTCAGCCCAAGGCCAAATACAGCACCAATAATCCAGACTTCAAAGGAAAAAAATTTACTGCTTGGGAGGCATTATCAAAAGACACCGATCATTTTCTTGCGATCTCGGCCCACAACATGATCAATCGAGGCGTTCCTTTTCTGTGTTTCACGGCCACATATCTGGGCAGAGATTATTTTCTAAGAGATGCACTAAAAGGTGCTCCAGGCTGGCAACTCCTTCTATTGCGATTGGGAGCCGGCGCAGTCGCCGGAAGCCTGACCGCACTGGCAAACCAATTCATCACCTCTCAGAACAAAGATGCAAAAGAAATTCCAGGTCACAGTACCAGCTTTTGGCATGCTAAACAAACCTATTTGAAAAGCGTACGCCAAGACATCCGTGAGCGATTAAACGAAGCGGGGAAAATGACCGACAAAATACTCAAGGAAAAAATAGAAAATTCACTTCTTGATTTGGACAAGAAGATTGAACGAGAACAAGGAATTGCAAAACTAAAGAGATCCGCGCCCACAGCTGTCCTCGGGGAGCTGAAGGCATCTATGCATCGCTCCCGGCCAGAAGATAGCCTTGATCCTGAAGCGCCAGGAACCATGGCACAAACGATACACACCGCCTTGGGAAAAATGATATCTCTGATCTGTTTTACGTACATGCTTGATCAGTCCTGGAGAAATGAAAATGGAACAGAATCTTTCTCAAATATTCCCACTATTAATTTTCTATTCCTGCCTTTTACTCTCATCCTTATGGGCTACATGTGGAAAGACGATTTAGCAATTATTAGTCCATTCTTAGGAGCCTCAGGGAAATCAGTGCGAGATATTACCTGGGGCCGCGAAACTTATAAGAAGAAAAATGCGCCTATATTAAATGATGTATTTACACAAATTGATCCGCGAGCCCTTGACCAGCCAAATGATGATGGGCATCTCGACAGAAATGCGAATGTCAATAACGTCAGCAATAATGCTGATAATTTTTCCAAATACGAATCAGAGAAAAAAGATTCAACAAATCTCTCTTCAATAAAAATCGACGATGACGATGACGATGACGATGAAGAAGATGAGAGCAACGGGGAATATTCAGAAAATCCGTATATTACAAATAAATTATTTGATAATGAAAGATCAGGCATCGAAAGTTCTGATGACGAAAACTCTGATGCTAACGCTAGCAACGGCACAAATAGCAGCAGCTCTGGTATGACGGACAAAAACAGATCTTCCACAATTCCTTCAAGCAGCACCAACAAAAAAAATGACGGAAGTTCGTTCTCGAGCAGCTCGGAAACATCCAGCTCAGCCAGCAGCACCGGCGACAAGATCGAGGGAAGCTCATCTTCCGAGAGTTCGGGAAAATCTAGCTCATCAAACTCGAGTTCAGAAACCCGGTCTTACGATGTAAAGAACAAGGAGAGCAAAAAGAAGGTCTCTTGATGCGATGATGGTCAGAACTGACACTTATTTAGTGTCAAACCCAATTCAAATACCGATGGCAGGTACATTTACCGACACAACGCGCCATCAATCAGCTCCACCCAGTGACTCACCCTCGTATCGGTGCCTGACTGCAAATGCGTCAGGCACCCGATATTCGCAGACACGATCTCTTCCGCGCCAGTAGCCTTCAGGTTACTCAGCTTGTTATCTCTGAGCTTGTACGACAGCTCGGGTTGCAATACCGAATAGGTGCCTGCCGAGCCGCAACACAAATGACTATCAGCGCATAGCGTTACATCGACTCCGACTGCCAGCAACACGTCTTCCACCTTGCCGCGAATCTGCTGACCGTGCTGCAAAGTACAGGGCGGGTGATACGCCACGCGTTTTTTCACACGGGCTTTCTCTGCCAATTGCTGCGTGAATTCAGGAAGAATTTCAGACAGATCCTTGGTTAGCGCAGAAATTTTCGCGGCGCGCTCTGCATAAGCTGGATCATGCGCAAGCAAATGGCCGTATTCCTTGACCGTCACGCCACAGCCCGAGGCCGTCATCACGATCGCCTCGACACCTGCTTCGACATGAGGCCACCAGGCATCGATATTGTTTCGCATGTCATCAAGCCCGCCGTCCTGGTCATTCAGATGGTAGCGGATGGCGCCACAGCAACCGGCTTTGGGGGCAACGATCAGCTGCACACCAAGTGCATCCAGCACACGTGCAGTAGCCGCGTTGATATTGGGCGACATGGCTGGCTGTACGCAACCATCCAGCAGCAGCATCTTGCGCGCATGAACACGCTCCGGCCAGCGCCCAGGGTTCCTTGCTTGCGGTACTTTGTTCTGTAGGGCCTTGGGCAGCAAGGGACGCACCGCCTGGCCGAGTTTCATCGCTGGCTCGAATACCTGCTTGCGTGGCAGAGTTTCTCTTAATGCGGTGCGAATCAGTTGCTGCGCAAATGGTCGCTTGACCTGCTTCTCGACAATACCTCGCCCAATATCGACCAGACGGCCGTAGTTGACGCCTGAGGGGCAAGTGCTTTCGCAATTGCGGCAGGTCAGGCAGCGATCCAGATGCAGCTGAGTCTTCTCGGTAGCGGGCTTGCCTTCGAGGACCTGCTTGATCAGATAGATGCGACCGCGGGGACCATCCAGCTCGTCACCCAGCAATTGATACGTGGGGCAGGTGGCAGTGCAGAAGCCGCAATGCACGCACTTGCGCAGGATGGCGTCGGCCTCCTGACCTTCCTGCGTGTCGCGGATGAAATCGGCGAGATTGGTTTGCATCGTCAGAAGTCCGGGTACATGCGGCCGCGATTGAAAATACCGGCCGGATCGAAAGTATTTTTGAGATTACGATGAATGCGCGCGACGGCCGCTTCCAGCGGATGGAACACGCCCACCGATTTGTCGCCGCCTTTGAACAAGGTCGCATGACCGCCAGCCTTTGCCGCGGCAGTGCGGATGACGCTGGCCTCGGCGGTCGTCTTCAACCAGCGCTGGGCGCCGCCCCATTCAATCAGTGTTTCACCGGGCACTTGCAAGGGCTCGGCGACGGTTGGTACGGACACGCGCCACACGCCGTTGGGAAGATCGCTGAAAAATTCATGGCTTTGCTCCCGCAAACCATCCCAAAAGACCTCAGCGTCATTCGCTTTGTGGCCACCCATTTTTTGAACTGCGGCATCCACGGCGGCACGCGCGCCCGACAGGCGCACTGTCAGCTGCTCCTGATGCCAGCACGAAGCAGAAATCGGCAATGGCTGACCACCCCAGAGATTCAGCTGCTTCAGGGCTTCGGGCTGCGACATCTCGAATTGCAGCGTAGTTTGCGCTACGGGCCGCGGCAAGACTTTGACGGATACTTCAAGGATCAGACCCAGTGTTCCCAGCGAGCCGGCCAGCAGGCGAGAGACATCATAGCCCGCAACATTCTTCATCACCTGTCCACCAAAATGCAGCACCTCACCCTTGCCATCCATCAGTACCGCGCCGAGCACGAAGTCGCGCACGGAGCCGACTGCCTGACGGCGCGGGCCGGCGAGACCAGACGCCACAATACCGCCTATGGTTGCCAGCCCATCGAAACGCGGCGGCTCAAAAGCCAGCATCTGATTTTTTTCGGATAGCGCCTTGCCGATCTCGCGCAAGGTCGTGCCGGCGCGCGCGGTAATTACCAGCTCAGTCGGATCGTAAGCGACGATGCCGCTGTAGGGCGTGGTGTCGAGCACATCGCCTTCCAGCTGCTGACCGTACCAGTCCTTGGTGCCATTGCCGCGAATACGCAGCGGTGTCTTGGATGCCGTCGCCGAGGCAATGCGATCCCTGAAAGCCTGTAGTGCCTGTTCCATGATGTCTGTCAGAAGCGGGGAAGATCGGCGAATTTTTGTTGTCCGGCGCGCACATGCATCTTGCCGTACTCAGCACAGCGGTGCAGCGTGGGAATAGCCTTGTCGGGATTAAGCAGGAAAGCCGTATCGAAAGCGCGCTTCACGCCAAAAAATGCTTCTCGCTCTTCAGAAGAATACTGTACGCACATCGAATTGATTTTTTCGATGCCAACGCCATGCTCGCCAGTGATGGTGCCGCCGACTTCGACACACAGCTCGAGAATCGCCGCACCGAATTTTTCAGCGCGGTCAAATTCACCGGGTGTGTTCGCATCGAACAGGATCAGCGGATGCAAATTACCGTCGCCCGCATGGAAAACGTTCGCGCATCGCAGCTCATACGTCTTTTCCATCTCGGCGATACCGAGCAATACTTGCGCCAGATGCTTGCGCGGTATCGTGCCATCCATGCAGTAATAGTCCGGCGAGATGCGGCCCGCCGCAGGAAATGCGTTTTTTCTGCCGGACCAGAATTTCAGTCGCTCGGGCTCATCGCGTGACACCGCAATCGCGGTTGCACCGGAAGCCTTCAGCACGTCGGTCATGTGGGCGATTTCTTCGTCGACTTCTTCGGCCGTGCCATCGGACTCGCACAGCAGAATAGCCTCGGCATCAGTGTCGTAACCCGCTTTGACGAAAGGCTCGACCATGCGCGAGCTGGTCTTGTCCATCATTTCCAGTCCAGCGGGAATGATGCCAGCGGCAATTACATTAGCGACCGCATTACCACCTTTGACGACATCATCGAACGAGGCCATGATCACGCGCGCTGTTTGCGGTTTCGGCACCAACTTGACGGTCACTTCGGTAACGACTCCCAACATGCCCTCGGAACCGATGAATACCGCCAGCAGATCAAGCCCCGGCGCATCCAGACCTTCATTGCCTAGCTCGACGACCTCGCCCTCTATCGTCACCATGCGTACGCGCATTACGTTATGCACCGTGAGGCCGTATTTCAGGCAGTGCACACCGCCCGAGTTTTCAGCGACGTTGCCGCCAATGGTGCAGGCAATCTGGGAAGATGGATCGGGCGCGTAATACAGGCCATGCGGCGAGGCAGCTTCCGAGATCGCCAGGTTGCGCACACCGGGCTGAACCACCGCGGTGCGCGAGTACGGGTCGAGCTTCACGATACGGTTCAGCCGGGCAGTGGACAGCACCACGCCATCGGCAATCGGTGTCGCTCCTCCAGACAGGCCGGTGCCTGCGCCACGCGGCACGATCTGCACCGCCAGCCGGCGGCAGGTGTTGAGCACGGCAATCACCTGCGATTCATTTTCCGGCAACGCCACGACCATGGGCAGCTGACGGTAGGCAGAGAGTCCGTCGCACTCATAAGGGCGAGTGTCTTCTTCGTTAAACAGCACCGCCGCTGTGGGCAGCACCTCTCTCAGCGCTGCGACGACCTCGCGCTGGCGAGCCATGGCAAAACCGGGGGCAGAAGGGGCATTCATCGAACATCCTGTGCACTGGCGTGAGCAGATTAAATTCGCATCACAAAGGCTGTCAGTTTAACGAAAGCCGCTGCACAAAACTCCCCGTTTTGGGGTGTTCATGCTGAAAAGCTTTGACCGTGGCGATGAAAGTTTTTTGAAGCAGTGCAGCGAGTCCTTCGAATTCTGCTCTGTCGTGGGCAACGACAAGCGTGACCGAAGATCAAAAAGGCAATACTGCAGCAAGTCGCCAGCCTGACCGAAGTATTCAGGTCTTGCTGAACGTCGCCTTCATCCATTGCAGGAAAGTATCGACTTCGGGTCGCTCGGTTGTCTGCTTTTCGTACACAACATAATAGGCGTGGGGCGGAGTCGCCGTCTGCATGTCGAACAACCTGACGATTTCACCGCTGTCGAGCAGCTCGCGCGCGAAATGCTCGCGGGTCAAGCCAATGCCATGGCCGTGACGCACCGCCTCCAACAACAGGCCAAGATCATCAACCCGCAAGCCAGCCGTGGGCTCCGGCCAGTCAAGGCCAGCCGCCTCGAACCACGGCTGCCACGGCTCCAGCGCGGAGCGAATCAGGGTGGCTTTCTGCAAATCTTCCGGCGTGTTGATGTCGCCCATCTGACGAAGATAGCCTGGGCTGGCGACGACGAAGGTGGGCTCAGAAAAGAGCTTCTCTGATTGCAGGTTCGGATATTTCCCGGGCCCGAAACGCACCTCGAGATCGCTCTCTGCCAGCGAGAGATCGTACAGCGGTACCGAGAGATAAATCTCGACCGCAATATCAGGATGCTGCTCGATAAAGGACGAGAGCCTGGGGACCAGCAGATAGCGCGCAAAGGTCGGCGGCAGCGTCAGCTTTACGCGCGGCTGAACGGATGCAGCACGCATCGGCATAGGGAAATCAGTGAGCGTGCGCAGTGCCTGACGAACGACATCAAGATACCGCCGACCGAACTCGGACAGACCGACATTACGGCCATCGCGGATGAACAATCGCTCACCAACGAATTCTTCGAGCAGGCGTATGCGGTGCGACAGTGCCGAAGGCGTGATGCACAACTCTTCTGCGGCAAGCGCAAACGAGCCATGACGTGCGGCCGCCTCGAAAGCAGACAATGCGTGAACCGGAGGAATGCGTGTTGCCATAGGTCGGAAACTGTCTGCGTGATGTAAAACCGAGCCGGATGGCTTACCAGCGAATGACCTTGCCGGGATTCAGAATATTGTTGGGGTCCAGAGCATGTTTGATGGAACGCATCAGATCGACCGCACCCTCGCCATGTTCCTGAATCAGGAAATCGATCTTGTGCAAGCCGATGCCATGCTCGCCGGTGCAGGTGCCGTCCATCGCGATCGCGCGCGCCACCATGCGCTGATTGACGGCTTCGGCACGCGCGACATCTTCCGGGTCGCTGGTATCGACCATCATCTGCACATGAAAGTTACCGTCGCCCACATGTCCGACGATACCGTGCACGATGTTCTGACGCTCGCAATCCGCTTTCGTCTCGAGAAGACAATCGGCCAGCCGAGAGATCGGTACGCAGCAGTCGGTCGAAATTGCCCTGCAGCCCGGACGCAGCTGCAGCAGCGCAAAATACGCGTTGTGCCTTGCTTGCCAAAGCCGGGAACGGTCTTCGGGCCGGGTCGCCCACTCGAAACCGGTGGCGCCATGCTCATCTGCGATCTGCTGCACCAGCTCCGCTTGCTCCTTGACGCCATACTCGCTGCCATGAAATTCGAACAAAAGCAGGGGTTTTTCCGGTAGGGTGAGCTTGTCATGCTTGTTAAGCGCTCTCACGCCATTCTCATCGAGGAATTCGACGCGCGCCACCGGCACACCGATCTGTATCGTCTGGATGACCGTGTTGACCGCGCTAGCAATGTCGGAAAACGAGCACACGGCCGCAGAGATGGCCTCGGGTTGCGGATAAATCTTCAGGGTAATCTCGGTAATGATGCCGAGCGTGCCTTCGCTGCCGACTAACAGCCGGGTCAGGTCGTAACCGGCAGAGGACTTCCTTGCGCGGGTACCCGTTTTGATGATCTTGCCCTCGGCGGTCACCACAGTCAGCGCCAGCACATTGTCGCGCATCGTTCCGTAGCGCACGGCATTCGTGCCCGAAGCTCGGGTCGCCGCCATGCCGCCGATCGAGGCGTCCGCACCGGGATCGATCGGGAAGAAAAGGCCAGTGTCCTTGATCTCGGTGTTGAGCTGCTTGCGCGTCACGCCGGACTGAACAGTCACCGTCAAATCCTCAGGATTCACCGCCAGCACGGTATTCATCTGTGAGAGATCGATTGACAGGCCACCCTGCAGCGCCAGCACATGGCCCTCCAGCGAGGTACCGGTACCGAAAGCGATCACGGGGAAACGGTAGCGATTGCAGAGCGCAACTGCCTGCGCGACGTCTTCGGTGGACTGCGCAAACAACACCGCATCCGGCAGCATGGGGTCATAGGAGGACTCGTCGCGGCCGTGGTGCTCGCGGATGGCCTGGGCGGTGGACAAGCGATCAGGAAAGAGCTTCCTCAGCTCGGCGAGAAGCTCGGCAGGCAGTTCGCGCCTGAGCGCGGCAGGCAGGGCAGGATGATTCATCTGGGTCTCTCCGGAAGACGGCTATTGTACCCCGCGTTGCGCAAGAAAAGCCTCTGCGATTCCACCGAAGCGGCCAGCTTCCAGCTTACTGAAAACGGAACCCAAAGTTCATCAAGCGTGAACAATCTGGCTGGGTTTTCCCTTATCCTTTGCTGATATTTCATTCAACTTCCACAATATGGGCAACCGACTTTCCAAAATCGCCACCCGCACTGGCGATGACGGCACCACCGGACTGGGCGATGGCACCCGTACCCGCAAGGATGCATTGCGGGTACAGGCCATGGGGGATGTGGATGAGCTGAACTCGCAGATCGGTGTACTGCTCTGCGAAGACATGCCTGCCGATCTGAGGGAGGAACTGATCACCATCCAGCACGACCTGTTCGATCTCGGCGGCGAGCTCTGCATCCCGGGCTTCACGATGATCAAGGAAGCGCAGGTGATTCGACTGGATGAATTGCTGGAAAAATACAACGCCACGCTGCCGGCTTTGTCGGAATTCATTTTGCCCGGCGGCTCGCGCGCTGCGGCACTGGCCCATGTGTGCCGCACCGTCTGTCGCCGCGCAGAGCGTGTCATCGTCTCACTGGGCCATGAGGAGACACTCAATCCTCAGCCAAGGCAATATGTGAACCGGCTGTCCGACCTGATGTTCGTGCTGGCACGGGTGCTCAACCGTTACTCGGGCGGCAGCGACGTGCTGTGGGAAAAAGGCAGAAATGCTTCACAATAAAAATAATGGCACCCAAGCTTGGTCGCATTGCCGAAAACCTTGATGTCGACCGCGGCTTTTTCCAGCGCTTGTTTTCGTGATTAGCTGTTGACCACCAGCCTAGGTTCTTGCGCATGAATTCGCTGGCGTATGGATCCCGCAATTCCCGCCGCATCGAGCCCGCATTGCGCCAGCAGTTGCTGCGCATCGCCATGATCAATGAATTTGTCCGGCAAGCCCAGCTGCAGCAGCGGCTTGACGATGCCAGCAGCCGCCATCGCCTCGGCAACCGCTGAGCCTGCCCCGCCCATGATGCAGCCTTCCTCGACCGTGACGATCAGCTCATGCGTGGCCGCCAGCTCGGCCACCAATGCTGCGTCAAGCGGCTTGATGAAGCGCATATTCGCTACCGTCGCATTCAGTGTTTCTCCCGCACCGAGCGCAGGCGCCACCATCGTGCCAAACGCGAGTATCGCCACCTGACGACCTTTGCGGCGAATCTCGCCCTTGCCCATGGGGAGCGGGGTGAGTGAACTGTCCACCGCCGCGCCGATACCGGCGCCACGCGGGTAGCGAATCGCCGCCGGGCCCCGGTAGCGAAAACCTGTGGTCAGCATCTGCCGGCACTCATTCTCGTCGCTGGCCGCCATCACCACCATATTGGGGATGCAGCGCAGGAAAGCGAGATCATAGTTGCCCGCATGCGTTGCGCCATCGGCACCGACCAGACCCGCACGATCCAACGCGAACGTGACATCGAGGTTTTGCAAAGCAACATCATGAATCAGCTGATCGTAACCGCGCTGCAGGAAGGTCGAATAAATCGCAACGACCGGCTTCAACCCTTCACAGGCCAGACCCGCGGCAAAGGTGACTGCATGCTGCTCGGCGATGCCGACGTCGTAGTAGCGATCGGGGAATTGCTGCTCGAATTTCAGCATACCCGAACCCTCGCGCATCGCTGGTGTGATGCCGGCCAGACGCTCGTCCTGCGCTGCCATGTCGCACAGCCAGTCACCGAACACCTGTGTGTAGGTAGTCTTGGTACTCACCGCCGGCTTGATGCCCTCACTGGGATTGAACTTGCCGGGGCCGTGATAAAGAATCGGATCTGCCTCGGCCAGCTTGTAGCCCTGACCTTTCTTGGTGACGACGTGCAAAAACTGCGGACCGTCGAGATTCTTCAGATTCTGCAGCGTGGGGATCAGCGACTCGAGATCATGACCATCGATCGGGCCGATGTAATTGAGACCGAATTCTTCGAACAAGGTCGCCGGTACCAGCATGCCTTTTGCGTGTTCTTCAAAACGCTTGGCAAGCTCCCGCATTGAGGGTGGAAGCATCTGCTTGCCCATGTTCTTCGCCGCTGCGTAGAACTTGCCCGACATCAGCCGGGCGAGGTAGCGATTGAGCGCACCTACTGGGGGCGAGATCGACATGTCATTGTCGTTCAACACCACGAGCATCTTGATGTCTTCGTAGACACCCACATTGTTCAGTGCCTCGAACGCCATGCCAGCCGTCATCGCACCATCGCCGATCACCGCCACCGAGTGGCGCTTCTCGCCCTTGGCACGCGCGGCCAGCGCCATGCCCAGTGCCGCCGAGATGGAGGTCGATGAGTGCGCAGTGCCAAACGTGTCATACACGCTCTCGCTGCGGCGAGGGAAACCCGACAAGCCGCCTTGCTGCCTCAGCGTGGGCATGCGATCGCGACGACCCGTGAGTATCTTGTGTGGGTAAGTCTGATGGCCAACGTCCCAAACGATGCGATCGTCAGGCGTGTTGAACACGTAATGCAAAGCAATCGTCAGCTCGACGGTACCGAGATTGGACGAGAGGTGACCACCGGTGCGCGCGACGGATTCGAGCAGGTAAGTGCGCAGCTCATCGGCGAGTGTCGCGAGTTCCGCCCGCGAGAGCGCCCGCAATTCCGCCGGGTCGTTTATTTTTTGTAAAAGAGTCATGGCGTCTCAGTAGTCGTCTCAGGTGGTTCTTTGTACGATCAGATCGGCAAGCTCACCCAGCCGCAACGCTCGATCCCCGAAAATGTCCAAGGCCTTATGGGCATCCTGCCGCAACTTCTCAGCCAGGGCAAGCGACTCGTTCAGTCCGAGCATCGACACATAAGTCGGTTTGCTGCTGGCCGCATCTTTGCCAGCGGTCTTGCCCAGCGTGGCCGAATCAGCGGTGGTATCCAGAATGTCATCCACCACCTGAAAGGCCAGACCGATTGATGCCGAATAAGCATGCAAGGCGGCGGCCTCATCATCGAGCAAGGACTTGCCCGCCATCGCCCCCAGCATCACCGACGCTTCCAGCAGTGCGCCTGTCTTCAGCCGGTGCATCTGCTCCAGCTGATCTCTTGGCAGCGCGATGCCCACCGAGGCCAGATCGATGGCCTGCCCACCGCACATGCCGCGTGAACCGGATGCCTGTGCAAGGCGGGTCAGCATGGCCACCTTGCGTGATGCATCCAGCGAGCCGCCAGCGAGTACCTCGAATGCCTGGGATTGCAGCGCATCGCCGACCAGCAGCGCGGTCGCCTCGTCATATTTCCTGTGCACCGTGGGCTTGCCACGCCGCAGATCATCATCATCCATGCAGGGCATGTCATCATGCACCAAGGAATACGCATGGATCATCTCGACCGCACAGGCCGCCCGCTCCACTGCATCACGCGGCGCGTCAAACACTTCACCCGCGGCAAACACCAGCAGAGGCCGGACTCGCTTGCCGCCGTCAAGCACTGCATACTGCATCGCCTCGTGCAAGGTCCGCGGCAACCGTTCAGCCGGCGGCAGGTGCGACAGGAGCAAGGCTTCCATGTCGACCTGGACAGCCTTTCGCCAGATGGCGAAATCCTGCTTCATTCTTCGTCATCCTCGTCGTCTTCGTCGTCCTCGTCATCGATGGCGAAGGGCTTTAGCATGTCGCCCTCCAGCACCTTCACCTGCCTTTCCACGCGTTCGAGCTGGGCGGCGCAGTATTTCACCAGCTCGGAGCCACGCTGGTAGGCCGCGACCGAGGCTTCCAGAGGAAGTTCGCCGGATTCCATTTTTGCAACGAGCTGCTCTAGCTCGGCCATCGCGTCTTCAAAAGACGGACTGGGCTGGTCGGAAGCGCTTTTTCTAGGCATGAAGCGGTCTGGGGCTGTGGGCGACTGAGGGACTGTCTATTTTAGTGCAATCGCTTCGCTGTCAACTTGGCTTACTTATACACCAGGCGCCTGTTCAGGCATCAAATTTTTGTCAAAAAAGCATTTATTTTCTGTTTTTGGGCGAGCTTACGCACTTTTCAAGGGGTTTACCGTAAGCACTCGCAGTGCTTTGATACCAGCGCCGCGGCACATTCGCCGCTTGAACGCTGTCTTATTGTTAAACAATGCAAGATTTTCAAGTCAACTAACGTGTCCGTATCACAAGGGTCTGGGTATAATCCGGCGCTCGTCCAAAAAATCACTGTTCCATTTCGATCGAATAGGTATTTGCGGATTATTTCTCTCTTAGGTTGGTGCAAATTAATTTGGGGGTGGGGATGTCCGATCTGGCCAGTCTCTCAAGACTCGCGCGATCCAACGCGCAACTTCCAGTCAGCGTGTATTTTGATGATGCGCTACTGAACAAAGAAATCTCGCAACTGTTCCGACAAGGGCCTCAGTACGTCGGTCATGAGCTCATGGTCCCGAACGTCGGCGACTATGCGTCGCTGCCCTGGGAAAACGATGGTCGACTGCTCACCCGTGGCGCACAGGGCATCGAACTCCTTTCTAATGTCTGCCGACACCGCCAGGCCAAGATGCTGACCGGGCGCGGCAACGCACAGAACATTGTCTGTCCGCTTCACCGCTGGACCTACGACCTTCAAGGCGAACTGATCGGCGCGCCGCATTTCGGTGAAACCCCTTGCCTGAACCTCACCCGCTTCGGGCTGCAGCGTTGGAATGGTCTGCTGTTCGATGACAATGGCGTCGATGTCCATGCGATCCTGAAGAATCTGAGCGTTACCAAAGACCTCGATTTCAGCGGCTACATGCTGGACCACGTTGAGACCCACGAGTGCGACTACAACTGGAAGACTTTCATCGAGGTCTACCTGGAGGACTATCATGTCGAGCCCTTCCACCCCGGTTTGGGCAACTTCGTCACCTGTAACGATCTGCGCTGGGATATGGGCGAAGGCTACAGCGTGCAGACCGTCGGCGTGAATTCGGCACTGAAAAAATCCGGCTCGCCGGTCTATCAGAAGTGGCACGACGAAGTACTCCGCTATCGCGGCGGAGAAGTGCCTCCCTATGGCGCGATCTGGCTGACGATCTACCCGAACATCATGGTCGAGTGGTACCCGCACGTACTCGTGGTGTCCACGCTGTGGCCAAAAGGCCCGCAAAAAACGACCAACGTGGTGGAGTTCTACTACCCGGAAGACATTGTGCTCTTCGAGCGTGGCTTCGTCGATGCCGAGCGTGCTGCCTATATGGAAACCTGCGCCGAAGATGATGAGATCGCGCTTCGCATGGACGCCGGCCGTCGCATCCTGCTCGATCGCGGCGTGAATGAAGTCGGTCCGTATCAGTCGCCGATGGAAGATGGAATGCAGCATTTCCACGAGTGGTATCGCAGCAAGATTGCTCTGTGACGTACACAGCGCTGTCTGACTGAGCCGGGAACTCCGGCATGCAATCTTTATGGATGCTTTTTGCCAGCTTCATGTTCTCCCTGATGGGGGTGTGCGTGAAGCTGGCGTCAGCCACCTCCTCCACCTCTGAAATCGTCATGTGCCGCGGCGCCACCGGCATGCTGATGATGTTTGCGTTGGCATCTCTGCGCGGCCTATCGTTGCGCACAAACTTTCCCTGGCATCACGCATGGCGAGGTTTCGTTGGCGTCACCGCGCTCTGGCTGTGGTTCTTCTCTTTTCCCCGACTGCCGCTGGCCACCGCAATGACACTCAATTACATGGCGCCGATATGGATCGCGGCGATCGTGTTTGCGCTTGGCTGGTGGCATAAACAAAGACGCTTCGAGTGGGGACTTGCCGCCGCCATTCTCACCAGCTTCGTCGGTGTAGCGCTCCTGTTGAAGCCGACGATCCATGCCGAGCAGTGGCTGGGCGGCCTCGTCGCACTCACGTCCGGCATCGTCTCCGCATTTGCTTATCTTCAGGTGCGCAAGCTGGGACAACTTGGCGAACCCGAGTATCGCGTGGTCTTTTACTTCTCAGCCGCCGGCGCGATCGGCGGTATGCTCTCAGGACTGATCGACAGCTACCTCGACACCGGGCAGATACGGCTGCTGCACTCGTTGTCGTCCTATGACATGCTCCTGCTGATTGCAATCGGCGTCACCGCCACGATCGCACAGATCGCAATGACTCGAGCCTATCGGCTTGGCGCGATGCTGGTAACGGCCAACTTGCAATATTCGGGCATCGTCTTTTCCAGTGTATGGGGTATCCTGATCTGGGGAGACCGCATCGATCTGTATGGTTGGCTGGGTATTGCGATCATTCTTGCCAGCGGCGTGGTCGCAACCTTCTATAATGCGCGCAGCAGCACGCCCAGAAAAATCTGATAACCCTATCGTGCTGTATCGCAGGACAATCAAAACCACAAAGCACGCCAGAGCATGCCATGGCATGTCGTGCCACAAGGAGGAGACCTGGAATGCCGTACACCACGCTGATCAGCGCGACCGAGCTAAAACAACACATTAACAACCCCGCTTTCGTGGTTCTCGATTGCCGGGCAGAGCTCACCGATACCCACGCGGGCGCACAAGCTTTCGCCGCCGGACACATACCCGGCGCGCAGCATGCGGATGCCGATACAGCACTCTCCGACAAATCTCCCGGCCCGAATGGCGAGTTTCGTGGCCGACATCCGCTGCCCGAGCAGGGAGCCTTCATCGAAACGCTGCGTGGCTGGGGTGTCTATCCAAATTCACAGGTCATCGCCTACGATGCGCACGGCGGCATGTTCGCCGCACGTCTGTGGTGGATGCTGCGCTGGGTAGGGCATGCCAACGTAGCCGTGCTGGACGGCGGTTTGGCCGCATGGCTTGCCGGTGGCGGCGCGTTGAGCACCGAGATACCCTCACGTCCGCGCGGCAGCATCACTTTGCAGGCGTCGCTGGCGGCCACGGTGAGTGCGGCTGACGTGCTGAGCAATCTATCGACAAAAAAACATACCGTGCTTGATGCACGCGCGGCTGATCGCTTTCGCGGAGAGAACGAAACCATTGATCCAGTCGCCGGGCGTATACCGGACGCGAAGAACCGCTGCTTCAAGGACAACCTGCTGGATGACGGAAAATTCAAGGCATCTGAGACGCTTCGGAACGATTTCAGCGCGCTGATCAGCAGCCCGCAGTCAACGATTCTGCAATGCGGATCGGGCATCTCGGCCTGTCACAATGCACTGGCCATGGAGATCGCCGGATTGAGTGGCGCATCGCTGTACCCGGGCTCCTGGAGCGAATGGTCGAGCGACAAGTCGCGACCGGTAGCGACCGGTGCCTGAGCTGACTCAGTGAATATGAAAACGGTGGGTGAGAATCAGCACGATGCCTACACCCAGCGCAATCAACACAAACTGTGGGACCGATTCGCGCAGCGTCGCTCGGCGCTGCATCTGCGGCATCAGGTCACTGACCGCAATGTAGATGAAGCCTGAGGAAGCGAGCACCAGCACATACGGAATCAAGTGCATGCCGCTGCCCAACGCGTAGTAACCGACCAGTCCGCCGAGCACCGCCATCAGGCTGCAAATCAGGTTGTAGGTGTACGCGCGCGCCTTGCTCAACCCGGCATTGAGCAGCACGATGAAGTCACCGATCTCCTGCGGTATCTCATGCGCAGTGATGGCCAGCGTGGTGATCACGCCGAGCTTGAAGTCAGCAAGGAAAGCTGCCGCGATCAGAACACCGTCGGTGAAATTGTGCAAACCATCACCGACCAGGATCATCCAGCCTGACTGACCTGCCTCATGCGCATCATGGCCATGCTCATGGTCATGGCCATCGCCCTCGTAGTGATGCGAGTGCCGAAGGATCGCGAACTTCTCCAACAGAAAAAACCCGAGCAAACCGGCCAGCAGCGTCGCGAACAGCGCATGAATATTCGCTTCGGATTCGAAGGCCTCCGGCAGCGCATGCAATAGCGACGTCGATAGCAGGATACCCACCGACAGGCTGACCATTCGCTCCACGATGCGCGACAGGAAGCCATAGGAGAGAAATGCGGCGGCAGAGATGCTGATCACGCCACCCAGCAGGGTGGCCAGCAGAATGTAAAGCAATGTATCGATTTTCAGTCCCGGTATTGGCAGACAATGAATTGCCGCGATTAGACCATAGCTGAGGCAGGTGGGGCAATTCGTCGATTGACTGAGCGGGCTACTGACCGCAAGCTGTGTCAGAGCGAATTCAGGAAGGCGATCAGATCCTCACGCTCGTTTTTCGACAGCTTCACGAATAGTTTGCGGGACGCTTCCGCCTCGCCGCCGTGCCAAACGATCGCCTCAAGGAGATTACGAGCACGTCCGTCGTGCAGGAGATTCGTGCTGCCATTCACTTGTTTTGACAGGCCAATGCCCCACAGTGGCGGTGTGCGCCAGTCGCGGCCGCCAGCCTTGAACTCCGGCCGGCCATCCGCCAGATCCGGGCCCATATCATGCAGCAGCAGGTCGGTGTATGGACGAATCGTCTTGCCAGCCAGCTGAGGAATCAGCGCGGATCTCCCGGTCTTCAGTTCAGCTACGTGGCACTGAGCGCATTTTGCTCCAGCGAACAGCTTCTCGCCGCGAATGACGGCTGGCTGGTCGCGGTCGCGCGGCGCAGGCGCATCGAGCGCGCTAACCCAGAATGTCAGCGAGTCCCACAATTCCTCGCGCAGCTCGGGTTTGCCGCTGTGCTTCGCGTCAAGGCAGTCCTTCTGTGCCGACGTACAGTTCTGCGTCGGATAAATGGCTGAGGTCGTACCTATATCGCCCAGAAAAGCGGAAGCCAGTTGCTGCCTGAGACTAGGCTGATTCGCCTTCCAGCCAAAACGACCGATCGACATCTTGTCATTGACATCGTCACGTACATAATTTGGCCGACCATTCAATCCTTGCGATTTCTGCCATTCAGCAAGCGCCAAGATATCGGATTCACTCACCGCTTCCAGATAGCCGAGCCCGAAAATCGCCTGGGAATTTCTCAGCGAAGTCATGACATCCTGCGCGAGCGGCCCGAAACCGAGCTTCTCCAGACGAACGACGGGCTTGCGCAACTCAATGGCCGAACCATCCGGGAACGTGAAACTACTGGTCTTCCAGTCGATGTGCACTTCGCCTTCGCCGAACTTCACACCTTCGCGCTGCGAAGTATCGAAGCTCTGGATCTGCAAACCATAATTCGGCTCGGGATTGGGGCCGCCATGCGGGCCAGCGCCTGGTATCGACAGGCGCAGCGATTGCATGAACACTGGGCCGCCGCCCGCATCATTGGTGCGTCCTCGCCCCGCCTGTATGTGGCAAGACACGCAAGACTGCGCAAGAAACGTTGGGCCCAGTCCCCACTCGCTGCCGCCGGGGCCCGGCTGGGAGAGATCCCACCACTTCGAGATCTGATCTTCAGGCACCGCAATCCACAGGGTATTGAAAACCTTTTCTCCGGCGCGGAATGACCTCTTTTGCGCATCCTGAAGGTCGGGCACGGGCTGCAGATACGCCATGTGCGGGAGCGTGGTGCCCGCTGGCGCAGGCGCCGTCTCGGTAAAAGCGGGACCAAGCACGCCGGCGAGCAGCGCAAAGGTACCGCCCATCATCAGAAATTTTGCAGCCTTGTTTGACATTGTTTTTTGGTGTCTCGTCATGCTCTCACGGCGCACTCATCGCGCACCGGCAGTGTACGGCGGCCAGCGACTTTTCATTGGCTCACTGCTCAGGCGCTGACCCCATGCCTGCGCATCCAGTCTACACATCGACGCCAGCCGTCCTTCGCCTCAGTCTCGCGGTAGCTGGGGCGATAGTCCGCATGAAATGCATGCCCTGCGTCAGGATACACGACGATCTCGGATCCGCTTTTCCCGCGGGACAGCGCATCGCGCATCCGATCGACACCCTCCAGCGGAATGCCAGCGTCCTTGCCGCCATACAGCCCGAGCACAGGTACACGCAGGCTGGCCGCCATGTCGATGGGGTTCTGTGGCTGCAGCGGTGTCTTGTCCTGAACGACTTTGCCATACCAGGCCACTGCCGCCTTCACACGCGGATTGTGAGCGGCATACAGCCAGGTGATGCGTCCGCCCCAGCAAAATCCGGTGACGCCGATTTGTTGCGTATCGCCCTGATGGCGCCCCGCCCAAGCGACACATGCATCGAGATCGCGCATCACCTGTTCATCCGGCACTTTCGAGACCACCTTGCTGATAAGCTCAGGAATGGATTCGTACTGACGCGGATCGCCCTGACGCTGAAACAGCTCTGGCGCAATCGCCAGGTAGCCGAGCTTGGCAAAGCGTCGTGCGATATCGGCGATATGCTCATGAACGCCAAATATCTCGGACACCACCAGCACCACGGGTAGCTGCGATTTACCTTCAGGCTGCGCACGGTAAGCACGCATATCCAGATCGCCAGAGCGTATCGTCACTTCGCCGGCCAGCAGCCCATCGGTGTCGGTGCGCGTCATGGTCTGCGCCATCACTGGCATTACGGCGGCAGCAAAGCCGGTACCTAATGCCGCACGAAGAAAATCCCGTCGGTCCCCCGAACCCCAGTCGACTGCAGGGTTCAGGCTATCGAGGTCTGCTCTGATGTCATCCATTCATACCTCCAAAAATTGAGATCTCAGAGCGCCCTCAGTGAGCCTCTTCCCAGTTGCTGCCTGCGCCGACCTCAGCGACCAGCGGCACTTTAAGCTGCGCGACGTCGGCCATCAGCGATGGCAGTTTTTCCCTGACCAGGGACAGCTCATTCTCCGGCACCTCGAGCACGAGTTCATCATGCACCTGCATCACCATGCGCGAGCCCAGCTGATGTTCATCAAGCCAGCCCTGCACCGCGATCATCGCCAGCTTGATCAGGTCGGCTGCCGTGCCCTGCATCGGCGCATTGATCGCTGCCCGCTCTGCCGCCTGGCGGCGCGGCCCGTTCGGTGAATTGATCTCGGGTAGCCACAGCCGGCGACCAAACACGGTTTCGACGAAACCCTGAGACTTTGCCTGCTGGCGCACACCGTCCATGAACTGCCTGACGCCCGCAAAGCGCTGAAAATATTTGTCCATGTACATCTGCGCAGCTGCACGTTCAACGCCAAGATTCCCCGCCAGTCCAAAGACACTCATACCGTACATCAAACCAAAATTGATCACCTTCGCATAGCGGCGCTGCTCACTGCTGACCTCGGCCAGTGGCACGCCGAAAATCTCGGACGCGGTTGCTTGGTGAATATCCGCGCCCGCCGCAAACGCGCGCAACATGCCCTCATCGCCCGACAAATGCGCCATGATGCGCAGCTCGATCTGCGAATAGTCGGCGGACACAATCACGTTTCCGGGTGAGGCTATGAAAGCCTCGCGAATGCGCCTGCCCTCTGCCGTACGCACGGGAATATTCTGTAAATTGGGATCGTTCGATGATAACCGGCCGGTCACGGCAATCGCCTGACCGTAATTGGTATGCACGCGACCCGTGGATGGGTTCACCATGCGCGGCAGCTTGTCGGTGTAGGTAGATTTCAGCTTGGACAGACTGCGGTAATCGAGCAAGAGCTTGGGCAGTGGATAATCTTCTGCCAGCTTTTGCAATACCTCTTCATCGGTCGAGGGCGTTCCACTCGGCGTTTTTTTTACTACCGGCAGATTGAGTTTCTGGAACAGCACCTCGCCGAGCTGCTTTGGTGAATTCAGGTTGAACGGCAGTCCAGCCAACTCATGGGCTTGTTTCTCTATCTCGATCAGACGGCTACCCAGCTCATGTGACTGCGTGGCTAGGCGATCGACATCAATCAGCACACCATTGCGCTCCATGCGCTGCAACACTTGTGCAGTCGGGATTTCAATCTGCTCGTAAATGAAGCGCAACTTGTCGTTTGCCTCGACGCGGGGCCACATCGCCCGATGCAAATGCAGCGTAATGTCGGCGTCCTCTGCGGCGTACTCGGTCGCGCGCTCGATGCTGACTTCATCAAAGCCGATCTGCGACGCGCCTTTGCCGCACACGTCTTCGTAGCTGATGGTTTTCCTGTTCAGCCAGCGCAAGGCCAGGCTGTCCATATCGTGGCTGCGATGCGATTCAAGCACATAGGACTGCAGAAGCGTGTCATGCACAATGCCCCTCAGCGCGATGCCATGATTGGCCAGTACATGCGCGTCATATTTCAGGTGCTGTCCCAACTTCGGGAATGTGGGATCTTCGAGCCAGTGCCTGAGCTTGCCCAGCACATACTCGCGCGTCAGCTGCGCCGGCGCGCCGGGATATCGGTGCTGCATCGGCACATAGGCAGCGATGCCGGGCTCGACGCTGAGCGACAGTCCGACGACCTCGGCGCGCATCGGATCCAGCGACGTCGTCTCGGTATCAAAGGCTGTCAGGGACGCCGCACTGATACGCTCCAGCCAGGCATCGAGCTGTGCGTCAGAGAGCACCATCTCATAGTGCGTTGGTGGCGGCGGATCAGTGGCGAACAATGCGCCTTGTGGTGCGCTCGTGTCATGCGACCCCGACGCATCAACAGCAGACGGTGCGGCCCTCTCGGCGCTCAGTTCGCGCAGCCAGGTCCGAAATCCCATCCTCGTGAAGAATTCGTGCAGCGCTTCCTTGTCCTCATTGCGTGCCGCCAGGGTGGATTCAATCGATTCAAGGTGAGGCACGAGATCGCAGTCGCATTTGACCGTGACGAGCACGCGCGCTTGCGGCAGCCAATCCAGTGCCGTTTGCAGATTCTTGCCGACCACGCCGCCGATCTCGGCCGCATGCGCCATCACACCATCGAGTGTCTGGTACTGCGTCAGCCATTTCACCGCCGTCTTCGGTCCGACTTTCTCCACCCCGGGCACGTTGTCCACGGTATCGCCGACCAGCGTCAGGTAATCGACGATGCGCTCGGGGGGTACGCCAAATTTAGCGATCACGCCGTCACGGTCGAGCGTCTCATTGCTCATGGTGTTCACCAGCGTCACATGCTCATTGACGAGCTGCGCAAGATCCTTGTCGCCGGTAGAAATCACCGTCGACATTCCGTGCATGGTGGCTTCAGATGCCAGGGTACCGATCACGTCATCGGCCTCGACGCCTTCAACCATCAGGATGGGCCAGCCCAGTGCACGCACGACCTCATGGATGGGCTCGATCTGGCGCGCGAGATCTTCGGGCATCGATGGTCGGTGCGCCTTGTACTCCGGGTAGAGATCGTCGCGGAAGGTCTTGCCTTTTGCGTCGAACACGCAGGCCATGTATGCTGCCGCATAGTCCTGCCGCAAGCGGCGCAGCATGTTGATCATGCCGTAGATCGCCCCGGTAGGCGCACCCTCTGCATTGCGGAGATCGGGCATCGCATGAAATGCTCGGTACAAATAACTCGAACCATCCACCAGCAACAGGGTTTTGTTCATATGGAAAGCGACCGGAAACGGGTGCCGCGGCTGCGGCAGTTGACCAACGTGGAGCGCGCGACCTCGCGCAAGGCAAGCGAGTCGTGGCAAATGTTCACGATTATGGCAGAGTTTATCGACGCGGCTGAGCGGCTCTCCGAGATACGTCCTGCGGTGTCGATATTCGGATCGGCTCGCATCCGGCCAGGTGATCCTTACTACGAAACGACCATCGATATCGCTCGTCGCTTGTCTGACGAAGGCTTTTCAGTGATCTCCGGCGGTGGCCCGGGCATCATGGAAGCGGCCAACAAAGGTGCCTATGAAGGAAAGTCGCCCTCGATCGGGCTGAACATCGAGCTGCCGCGCGAACAGGCCAGCAACACCTGGCAAAACATCTCGCTATCATTCCGGCATTTCTTCGCCCGCAAAGTGGCCTTCGTCAAGTACGCTGATGCGTATGTCGTGCTGCCCGGCGGCTTCGGCACACTGGATGAACTGTCGGAAGTGCTGGCCCTGATACAAACCGGCAAAACTCGCCGCATACCCGTGATCATGGTGGGGACGCCATTCTGGTCAGGCTTGCTCGACTGGTTCCAGCAGACCCTGGTGGGACAAGGCCTCGTAGACCCCGAAGACATGACCCTGGTGCAGCTCATTGATGAACCAGCAGACATTGTCGAGGCCATCTTTGCCTTCTATGAAGCGCGCGATATCGTGCCAGAGGAAACCGAGCACCCGCATCGCTCCTTCCTCTGAGCCCGGGGGAGATGAAAAAGCGGGGGCTTTGCTAGAATGAGGGTTACCCATGTGACCCGACGGGGAGCTCCTTCATGAACCACCACCGCTTGCTTCAGCAGCGCCACCTTGGCGTTGGCATTGCCCTGGCGCTGGCCACCTGCGCTCAGGGAACCGCATGGGCCGCAGACAGGCTGGAACCCCTTCCCGACGATCCGGCGATATCGACTGCTGTCAGCGATGGCACCACGGAAATAACGCAAAAGCGCGAGCAAAACGCTGTGACCTCGGTGCGTGTCAAACGCGGCACGAACATCTACCACGTGACGCCAGCCGAGCAGATTCCTTCATCCGAGGGCGGCGGCCGCGCAGCGCAGTGGGAGATCTTCCAGTTCCGTCCCGGGCGACCGAAGGACATTCAACCCGCACCGCCGCCGATACTCAACCGATAAATTATCCAAGCGCTGAACCGTATGGCTGCAACGCAGTGCGGCTGAGTTTTTCTGCTGCGTCTTGTTTCTCTTGTTTCTCTTGTCTATCTGGTTTCTTTTTTTATGGCAGTGTTCACTCCGGTCAGTCTGGAAGAGGTCATCCCATGGGCTGAGCAATTCCCTGTAGGCCGAATCCATTCGCTCGAAGGCATCTCTTCTGGCATTGAGAACAGCAACTTCTTTCTGAGCACAGAACGCGGCGAGTTCGTTCTGACGATCTTCGAAAAACTGAGCTTCGAACAGCTGCCGTTTTATCTGAATCTGATGCGACATCTCGCCGAGCGCGATGTGCGGGTGCCCGCCCCGCTGCAAAGCAGCCGGGGCGAACTGATTGCCGCTCTGCATGGCAAACCTGCAGCCATCGTCACTCGGCTGAACGGTCAATGGCAACCCTCGCCGGGTGCCGCACATTGCCGCGAGGTAGGTCGCATGCTGGCGAAGATGCATCTCGCCGGGCAGGATTTCCCGCTCTACCAGCCCAATCTGCGCGGCCTTGCGTGGTGGCGCGAGACCGCGCCCGAGGTCCTGCCCTTTTTATCCGAAGAGAACCAACAGCTTCTCGGTGGGGAAATGCATTTCCAGGAAGCCTTCAGCGCGTCTGAGATTTATCACGCGCTACCAAAGGGTCCGGTACATGCCGATCTGTTCCGCAACAATGTGATGTTCGACGGTGAGCAACTGACCGGCTTTTTTGATTTCTATTTTGCCGGCTGCGACACTTGGTTATTCGATGTGGCCGTGACCGTGAACGACTGGTGCATTGATCTGGCAACGGGTGAAACAGATGCGGTGCGCGTAAGCGCACTGCTCGATGCCTACGCATCGGTGCGCAACTTCAGCGCTGAGGAAAAACAGGCATGGCCCGCGATGCTGCGCGCAGGCGCGCTGCGTTTCTGGCTGTCCCGGCTGTATGATTTTTATCTCCCGCGAGAAGCCGAGCTGCTCACCCCGCACGATCCGACCCACTTCGAACGCATACTCCGGCACCGCATCGCGCATCCGGTAGAAGGACTGGCCTGATCATGGAGCGCATACCTGCCAGCAGGGGCATCGAATGGATACGCCAAGGCTTTGCACTGTTCCGGCAGCAGCCGGCTGAGCTCTCGATGCTTTTCCTGCTGTACATGCTGCTGATGTTCACGCTGTCACTGATACCCATGATCGGGCAGATGCTGCCGTTGTTGCTGGTTCCGACTTTTTCCATGGCCTTCATGCAAGCTTGCGTGGAGATCGAAGCCGGACGCAAGGCCCGGCCGAACCTCCTGCTCACCGCTTTTCGCTCACCCGCACTCGGCACATTGCTGCAGCTAGGCGCGCTGTACCTGCTGGCTGCCATCGGCTGCGTGCTGTTGTCGTCGGTGATTGATGGCGGCAGCTTCTGGAAACTGATGTCAGGACAGCTGCCCGCCAATGACAAGAACTTGCAGGTGAATGATTTGCCGCTGGCGATGATGTTTGCGTCGCTGCTCTACATGCCTTTTGCGATGGCGTTCTGGCATGCCGCGCCGCTCGCCACTTGGCAGCGGATGGGCTTGTTCAAGGCGATTTTCTACAGCTTTTTTGCGGTCAGGCGCTGCGGCCGGGCGTTCATTGCCTATGCGCTGGGCTGGATTGTCATCGGGATCGCTCTCCCCGCCATCGTCAGTGCAGTGCTGAGCTTGCTGCTGGGAAAGACATTGGTCACCGTGATGCTGCTGATGCCGCTGTCGGTGATTCTGACGATCGTGATGTACTGCTCTTTCTATCCCACCTATCTGCAGGTTTTTGAGCGGCCGGAACTATATGCCACTTAAAGTCACGCACCGAACAGCCATATCGAATTTTGTGAACCACGAACTCAAACATATGGTTCGTAGATTTAACGCAACAAATTTCGAGCTAATCGACTATAAATCATAGGTAAATTCTAGGAGGGAATATGTCGGTCAATGTCAATATTCGAATTCCATCAACGATTAATGACCTCAATACGCTTGATGCCAATAAGTTCCAGAAAAGTGTGGAACGTAAGAATGGCTCAACAACAATCGTAGTGACTTACAACGACAAAGTACCAAAAGACAAGCTGGAAAAATGTGCCCAAAAAATCAAAAATTTCTTTTCAGGCGTAAAAAACGCAAGAAATAGCATTACCTTAGCGAAAGCTTGGGAATCTTTAGTGGACCCTAATAGCTCTGTATACACGGGCAGCATGAAAAATTCCCGTTTTAATACCAACCTGATTCCTACTACGGCAAAGAACCTAAATGTACTGACTGATCCGAAGAAAAACGAGGAGGCCGTCTTGCCTGAACTAAGAAAAAATGGTAGTAAATATACTTTTACGTTATCAAGAACGAAGTAAAACGATCTACCCGGATGAAGATTATGCGCTCAAGCCTATATTTTTTCCAGCTTCGCCACTTCCCAAATCCAGCAGCGATCGTAAGCTTTCCGGTTTATCCGCCAGCGCCGTTCAGGCAGAACTTGACCGATTTCGGGATATTTCATTTAAGGAAATTTCATTACCAAGCACCACATCAACTTGGATTAATCGATTGGTAAGATGATAAACTCCCATATAACCAAGACCCCTACTAATAGCCCGCCACTTCAGGCTAACTTTGAAAGAACACCCATCGCAGATGGTTCTAGCTACACATTATTGAACGGAGAAAACCGCACACCCTCAAAATCTTTTCTCAGCAAACTCAAGAATCTTGGTTATACATTAAGCTCCCCCTTCAGAGCACTAACAAGAGCGAGAATCGAAAACACCATTGGCAGCCGAAACTCCTCTATCGCAATGATGAATATCAAATCAGAACAGCGGCTAGTAAGTTTCAATAAATCAGATTACCTAGTAGTGGGCAGAAAAGAAGGTTGCGAACCACGGTTATTTATAGAAAAAA
>Ga0315902_10001214_pt1 | contig 41666 bp, 31 predicted proteins | sample LakEriMetagenome_9_FD_203523 | JGI IMG/M metagenome (GOLD analysis project Ga0315902, IMG submission 203523) | Freshwater fungal communities from buoy surface, Lake Erie, Ohio, United States - Buoy 12 MA117 | ecosystem: Environmental > Aquatic > Freshwater > Lake > Lake biofilm | place: USA...
CGGTCACCTGCGTGATTCCAGGAGCCCGCGGCGCCGCCCGCGTGATCGAAAACGCCAAGGCTGCCGACCTGCCACGCCCGGCCCCCGCGACCATGGAGGCCGTGCAGGGGGTCTACGACTCACTCGTCCGGCCGCTCGTCCATCACCGGTGGTAACGATGCCCATCACGACCCCGCCGAAGCGTTGGCTGGCCATGCTGCTCATCGGCGTGCTCGCCCCCTCGATGGCGATCGCCGCCGAGCTCCCTCCCCACCCGCGACTGATTGCCACCGCAGACGAGTTGGCATCGATCCCGACGCGGGCCGGCACCGACCCGCTGCTGTCGACCCTTCGCGATGCCACCATCGCCACGTCCGAGGAAATGCAGACGCAGCGAACCTGCGAATACCGTATTCCCGACGGGCGGCGGCTGCTCATGGAATCGCGACGGGCGCTCGACACGATCCTCCACACGTCGCTGGCGTGGCGGCTCACCGGCGACCGCCGTCATTTCGAGCGCTGCGTGAAGGAACTCGACGCCGCGTGCGGGCTGGCCGACTGGCATCCGCCGCACTTTCTCGACACCGCGGAGATGGCGACGGCGGTGGCGATCGGCCTCGACTGGCTCCACGACGACCTGGACGCGGCCCAGCGAGCCAGGTATCGCGACGCGCTGGTGGCCAAGGCGATCGTCCCGGCCCGTCAGGAGTTCGAACGAAAGGCGCCGTGGACCCGCGTCAACAACAACTGGTCGCAGGTGTGTGGTACGGGGATCGCCCTGGCCTGCCTCGCAGCCGCCGGCGACGCGGCCGATCTCGAATCGAGTCCATGGCGCGAGTGCCTCCGCGTGGTGGCGGGAGCCGGCAGGTTCTACGAGCCCGACGGCTGTTATCCCGAAGGCCCGGGCTACTGGAACTACGGCACGAACTATCACGTCGTGACGCTCGCGACGCTCGAATCGCTCGGCCACCCCGAACCCCTTCCGAAGCCACTGCTCCTGAGCGCCGCATTCATGGCACACGCGCGCGGCCCAACGGGCACGATGTTCAACTTCGCCGACGCCCATCCGGTGACCGACGCATGCACGGCGGCGCGAAGCTGGCTGGCGGCGCGATCGAAGGATCCGGCCCTCGTCGCCGATCTCCGCCGGCAGATGGCATCGCTGGCAAACCGACTCGCCGCGGGCGGAAGCCACGACCGCTTCTTTCCGCTCCATCTCCTCTGGCTACCTCCGGAGCCCGAACGGGAGCAATCGCTGCCGCTGGCGGCCGCGTTTCAAGGCGATCAGCCGGTCGCCATGTTTCGCACCTCGTGGAACGACCCCGACGCCCTGTTCGTGGCGGTGAAGGGAGGCACGCCGAAGGCGAGCCACGCCCACATGGACGTGGGGTCGTTCATCGTCGAGGCGCTGGGTCGCCGCTGGATCCACGATCTGGGATCCGACGACTACAACCTTCCCGGCTACTTCCGCGACGAGCGGTTCAGTTACTTCCGCGTCAACTCTCGTTCGCACAACGTGCTCTCGGTCGACGGGGCGCTCCAGAACGCGACCAGTCAGTCGTGCGGCCTCGTCGCCGCCACGAGTCGTCCGCCCTTCGAGGCCCGGCTCGACCTGTCCCCAGCCTACGCGGCCCGTGACGGTCGGCTTGCCGAGAGCGTGACCCGCGTGGTCGGGCTCGACTCCGACAGCCGCACGATCCACATTCGCGACACGATCACGGCACCGGTCGGCCCGGTCCGCTGGCAGGCGGCGATCGATGTTGAGCCGATTCTGGAGGGCAACCGGGCGATCCTCGCCGACGGCGACCGCGGCATCGAACTGGTGATCAACACGCTGCCAGCGCCGATGGAGACACGAGTTGCTACATGGAAGAGCGAACCGGCCCGGCCGGCCTCGCCGCGCGAGGCGACCAATGACGGCTTCCACCTACTCTCCTGCACGGTGTCGCAGGCCCCGCAGATCTCACTCGAGGTGACGATCCGCCCACGGGCCACCCCCTCCCTCCGGCCTGCCGCCGACCGCTGATGGCCATGGCTCCGTCGCACGATTCGCCCGCCCCCGAAAAGGCTCTTGCTGACATCGATCTCCTCGTGATCGGCGCCGGCGCCGCGGGCCTGTTCGCCGCGACGTGGGCCGGCCGCACGGCGGCTGCCTCCGGCCGGCCGCTCTCCATCGTCGCCGTGGACGGAGCGAAAAAGATCGGCGCCAAAATCCTGGTGGCAGGCGGAGGCCGGTGCAACGTCACGCACCACGCGGTCAGCGAGGCCGACTACGCCGGCGGCACACCCCCGGCGATCCGCAAGGTGCTCCGGCGGTTCACCGTCGCCGATACGGTGCGGTTCTTCGCGGAAGAGGGCGTCGAGTTCTACCGGGAGGCGGATACCGGCAAGCTGTTCCCCGTCACCGACTCGTCGCGAACGATCCTCGACGCACTCGTCCGTGCGGCGGATGCCGCGGGAATGCGACTCGTGCATCCGGCCCGCGTGACGGGGATCAGCCGCACCGAAACCGGATTCGTGGCGGCCACGACCGCCGGCGCGATCCATGCACGGCGGGTCATCCTCGGTACTGGCGGAAAATCGCTCCCCAAATCGGGCTCCGATGGCGGTGGCTTCGATCTCGCAAGGTCGCTCGGTCACTCGCTCACCGACCCGATCGTGCCGGCCCTCGTGCCACTGGTGCTTCCAGCCGGACACTGGATCACGTCGCTCTCGGGACTCGCGCTCCCCGCCACGCTCGTGCTTCACTCCGGCACTCGCAAGCGGCTGCAGGCTTCCACCGGCAGCACGCTGTGCACGCACGTCGGTCTGTCGGGGCCTGCGGTCCTCGACATCAGTCGCCACTGGCTCGTCGCCCGACACGCCGATCCCGTGGCGTCGCTCTCGATCAACTGGCTCCCCGACGAGTCGGCCGAATCGATCGATCGCCTGCTCATGGACGGCCAGCGACGTGGCCCGCTGGCCGTGCTCCGCGAACGCCTCACCGAACGGCTCGCCCGCCATCTCTGCGAGCAGGCCGGCGCGGCGACCGCAGGGGACCTCACCCGCGACGCGCGGCGGTCGCTCGCCGCCCTCGTCACGGCCACGCCGCTGCCGATCGTAGGCGACCGCGGCTTCACCGTCGCCGAGGCGACGGCCGGCGGCATTCCGCTCACGGAAGTCCGTCTGGAGACGATGGAGAGCCGTTGCTGTCCGGGCCTGCACTTCGCCGGCGAGGTGCTCGACGTCGACGGCCGCATCGGCGGCTTCAACTTCCAGTGGGCGTGGGCCAGCGGCTACGTTGCCGGCGCGTCCGCGGCGACGGCCGCCACGCGGTCGACGGCAGCAGACCCGGCCACCACGGAGGCGGCCGACGACTCCAGAATCTCGTAGCGATAGGAACCGCGAGTCAGGTCGATCGTCCGCTGGTCACGCGGCGTTCGCGAAGTCAGCAGGCGACTGACCGCCGCCTCGACGTCTTCATAGGGAATGTCGGCCGCATCGGCGCGGCCCAGCGGCCAGCGGAGTTCGTCGGTGGCGCCGCACGCGGCCAGGAACTGCTCGACAAGGGTCGGCGACACGCGGGAAGAGCGGAGCACGATCGACTCCGTCTGCCACGGCGACCACCGGTTCGGGTCGGTCGGGCCCACGATGACGACGGCGGGCACGCCGACCGACGACGAGAGGTGGATGAGCCCGGTGTCGACGCCGACACAGAGATCCAATTTCACGACAAGCGCCGCGGCATCGGCCAGCGGCACCCGCTCCGAGACGTCGTGCACGTGCGCCGCCACATCCGGACCGACCGCCTCGCGAAGGGCGTCGTGGGCCGCCACGTCAGCCGGTCCACCGCAGAGCACGACCTCGCAGTTCCGCGATTCGACGAGCCAGCGGACCAGCCGCTGCCACCGGTTGGCCGGCCAGTGCTTGAGCACGTCGGTCGACCGCAGGGCGAGAAAGACGCGTGGCCGGCCGGCCGGAAGCCGGTCGACGAGCGGGCCGATGCGGGCGGCCGACGCCGACGGCACCCAGTTCTCGTTGCGGGCGTCGTCGATCGGCAGACCTTCGGCCCGCAGCAGGTCAAGATAGGTCTCCACCTGATGCCGGCCGCGACGCCGCCGGACCCGACGGGTGAGCAGCGGACTCGACTCGCCTGCAAACCCGATCCGGCAGGGAATGCCGGCCAGTTTCGCAAGCGCGGCGGCCGAAAAAGACGGTTTGAGCAGATACGCCCGCGTGTAGCCGCGGGACTTCAGCCACGCAGCCTGCGCCCGCAGGGCGGCGAACATGGAAACGATTCCGCCGCGGCGTTCCCGCGGCGGACGGCTCCAGCTCACCCGGTCGTCGATGTAGGGGCAGTTGGCGAGCAGCGCCCGCGGCCCTCCCTCGGCACAGACATCGATCACGGCAGAGGGGTGGGCCAGCCGGAGGTTCCGCAGAAACGGCACGGCCAGGAGCGTGTCGCCGATGTACTGCGTGCAGACGACGAGGATCCGCTCCCGCGACCGCGCCGGCTGATCCCGTCGCCGCATCATCATCGCGCGAAGCCCACGAAGAAGCTGAACAGCTGCTTGCTGTCGTACGGGGCGTAGGCCACCGGGACGGCGAAGTCGAGCGCGATCGGGGCCGGACCCATCGCCGGCAGCGTGATTCGCAGGCCCACGCCAGGAGCAACCCGCATGTTGTTGATCGAGACGTTCGACTCGACCGTGCCGACATCGGTGAAGACCACGCCGCGAAGCGTGTCGTCGGCGGTGATCGGGAACATGTACTCGATCGTGTTGAGCCACTCGAACGGGCCGCCGATGATCGCCGCGGCCTGGCCTGCGGTCGGCTCCGTTCCAGCGGGGGTCTGCCGCGGGCTCGCCCCGCGGAACACGAACCCGCGGATCGTGTTGTAGCCGCCCGCAAAAAAGTTGTCGTAAGCGGGCGTGTTGGAGCCCGACACGCCGAGCACCGAGCCGATCGAGAGCACGTGGCGGCCGGAGCCATCGGGCCGCTCGTTGAGCAGGAAGTACTGCCGCGCCTCGGCGATGCCACGCGGATAGACGAAGGTGCCGATCACCTGCTCGAACTCGAACGTGGCGAGATGCCCCTGCGTGGGCAGGAACGGGCTGTCTCGCGTGTCGTGGACGAGCCCCGCGCTGAACCCATAGACGGAGTTCGTGCCGAGCATGTTGTCGATGGCAGGCGTGAGCAGCCGCGGGTTGAACACGTCGACGCTCTCGCCGCGGAAGCCGGTGTTCACCGACAGGTCCGGAGCGAACTGGAACTGGTAGCCCAAGCCGATGCGGCCGCCCGTGCGGGCCTCGGCCCAGTCGTAGAAGTAGCGGGTGAAGTACGAGGCCGAGAGCGACAGGCCGATCCGGGTGTCGAACAGATAGGGCTCCTGGAACGTGGCCATGTACCGCTGCAGCTGCGTGCCAGGCGCGGCCTCGAGGCGGAACCGCTGGCCGGCGCCGCGGAAGGCGGTGCCGTTCTTGATGTCGTCCCAGCTGCGGGGCAGGCGGAGGATGTCGAAGTTCTGCTCGTCGACCACGATGTTGCCGACGAGGCCGGCGTTGGAGTTGACGCCCGCACCGATCATCAGTCGGCCGGTCTGCGTCTCCTCGGCGTCGACGTCGACGATCACGTAGGGTTCGTTGCCCGGAAACACCTGCATCGGCTCGGCGGCGAAGTCGGGCACCATGCCCGGCTGCTGGAAGGCGGGCGGCTGGTTGGGATCGAACTGGGCCACCGGCGTAGCGCCGAACGGGCCGCCGCCGGCCACGGCAGGTTGGAGGATCGGCTGCTGGCCGGGAGGAACCGCGCCGGGGAAGCCCGGGGCCACCTGCTGCTGCACCGTGTAGACGGGCGCGGCTGGCGCGACCATCCGCGAGTAGTCGATGGCCGTGGGAGCCGCCGGTGCCAGGGGCGCACCACCCCAGCCGGGCTGGGCCACGGGCGGCGCACCGGGCTGGGCGGCGACCGGCCAACCCTGGGCGGGCTGCTGCTGGACAACCGGCACCTGGAAGGCACCCTGCGGTGGCGCGATCGGCTGACCGGCGAACGGCTGCTGGGGAACCGCGACCGGATACCCCGGGCTCTGACCGCGCCACACCGGCTGCGCCGCGGTGGCCGCCGGCGCCGCCGCGGGCGGGACCGCCGGCTCCTGACCGCCGTCGGCCGACTGCACGGCCTCGTCGTTCCACGCACCCTCGAGCACGAGATCGAGCACGGCGTCGGCGTCGGCGTCGGGGCTCTGGCCTCGGAACCCAGGCGGTCGCGCGGGTTCAGGCTCGCGGGCGACGCGGGTGTCGTCCTTCTCGGGCTTCGAGAAAACGATCTTCGGCCCCTCACCCTTCGACGCATCGGCGAGGAACAGGCTGCTCGACTTCAGCCGCCGCTCGTCGTCGCGGAGCTTGCGGATGTCGAGAATGTCGCCGGGCCGCAACGAAAGCCGGTTGAGGACGGTGCTGTGCCGCGTGTGCGGATGATCGCCGCGGATGCGGATGTTGATCTGGCCGACGCGATACCGCTGCCCCTCCGAGACGTTGTACACGAGGTCGAGCTGACCTGGCTCCTCGAGAAACCGGGGATCGGCGCGGATGTCGGCGAACACGAACCCCCGTCCGCCGTAGATGTCGCGAATGAGGTTCAGGTCGGCATCCATCTTCGACTGGTTGAAGTGCTCGCCCCCCCTGAGCTTGAGGTCCCGCTCGAGGAACTCGTTCCGGAACTTCGTGTTGCCGATGAACGAGACGTTGCGGACGGTGTACCGCGGCCCCTCGTTGATGACGAACGTGAGGTGCGTCCAGTCGCGGTTGCCCTCGTGGACCACCTCCACCTCGCGGCCCACCTTGGCCTGGAAGAAGCCGAGGCTCCGGTAGTAGGCGGTGAGCGTCTCGACGTCGTGCTCCACTGCCTCGCGGTCGATGTCGCCGCCGATGAACCAGAGCACGCCCGGCTTCGACTTGATCTGCGTCAGCAGCCGCGCGTCGCTGGCGATCGTGTTGCCGACGAAGCTGGTCCACAGCGCCTTGCGATTGCGTCCCTCATCGATGAGGAACACCGCCCCTTTGTCGCCGGTCTTGTCGCCTTCGACGGTCGTCACGCGGGCCGTATCGAAGCCCTTCTCGTGGTAGTGCGACTCGATCCGGCGGCGCGCCTCCTCGACCACGTAGGGGTCCATCGCGTCGCCGACGTCGATCTCCGACTTCTTGCGGAGGGTGCGGGTGGTGACCCGCTCGTTGCCGACGTACTTCACGTAGCGGAGCATAGGCCTCTCGACCACCTGGAAGACCACCACGATTCCCTCCGCCACGCGGACGTACTTGGGGTGGACGTCGACGAACTTCCGCGAGCGGTGGAGCGTGCGGACGTCCTCCTCGATCGCCTGGGCGTCGAAGATCTGGCCGGCCCGGGTCACGAGCTTCGGTAGTTTGGAGACGTCGGTGGCGTGGTTGCCCTCGATCCGCACCTCGACGATCACGTCGGTGGCGGCGGCCGCCTGCGCCTCCGTGACCGGCGGCAACGGCAACGGCTCGGCCGTCGGCTGGGCGACGCACGTGACAGCCGCGAAAGCGACCGCCGTCGCGAGCGCGGGGAGCAACCGCCGGGGGGTGCCGTTGGTGATCACGCGGATGGCCATGGAGGGAGCGGGTGCCGGGGCGATGCCGGAGATAGCCGCGGAGAAATAGCCGACCGGCACCGGCGGCCACAAGCCGAAAAGCACCCGGCCCAGCAACCACGCCGTGACCGGCGGTTTCCCAACCTAACCGTCCCTGCGGCGGCCGAGCCGCCGCGTCTTGCCCAGATGACGATGCTTGACTCGCCCGCGCCAACCGCTGTAGTTTTGGAGGATTCCCGCGGGTTTTCGCGGGGTTCACGCGGTGCTCGCGTCCCCCGGTCCTCGGCTGCCTCGGCCGCCGGCTCCCCCATGCCGCCGATGGTCATCGATCTGCGTCGCACCGAGGATGCCCGCGACGTCGTGCATCGTGCCGTCCAGGCGCTTGCCGAGGGCTGTTGCGTCGCCTTCCCGACGGAGACCGACTACGTCGTGGCGGCGAGTGGACGCCACGACGTGGCCACCGCCCGCCTCCAGTCGATCGTGGTTCCTCGCACCGGCGAACCCCTCCTCTCGCTGGCCCTCAAGAGCGCCGACGAGGCGATCGACTGGGCTCCGCGGATCTCGCCGATGGGGCGGCGGCTGGCGCGACGCTGCTGGCCGGGCCCGGTGTCGATTCTGGTGCCCGACAACCACCCCGAGAGCCTCGTGCATCGCCTGCCCGAGGCCGCGCGGGTGGGGGTGCTGGGCGACGGGCGGCTGCGGCTCAGGGTGCCCGGCCACCCGCTGCTGGCGGACTGCATGCGGATGCTGCCAGGCCCAGTGATGCTCGCCGAGCCCGAGTCTGGCGGAAGCCTGGCCGTCACCGCTGCCGACGTGGCGGCGCGGGCGGGCGACGTGGTCACGCTCATCATCGACGACGGCCGAACGCACTACGCCCAGCCCCCCTCCACGATCGAACTGGGAGACCATGGCTTTCGCATGGTGCGGCCCGGCGTCGTCGGGGAGGAGGCTCTCCGCCGCCTCTCCAGCCTGATGGTGCTCTTCGTGTGCACGGGCAACACATGCCGCAGTCCGATGGCGGAGGCGCTCTTCCGGACGATGGCCGCCCAGCGGCTCGGCTGCAAGCCCGACGAGATCGAGCGGCACGGGGTGGTGGTCGCCAGTGCCGGACTCGCCGCGTGGGGCGGCGGGCCCGCGAGCACGAACGCGATCGAGGTCATGCAGGAGATGGGGGCCAACCTCGGCAACCACGAGAGCCAGCCGCTCACCGAGTCGCTCGTCTCCCAGGCGGACATCATCCTCACGATGACCGCCTCCCACCGGGCCGCAATCCTTGCGCAGTTTCCCGAGGCTGGTGGCCGGTTGGCGATGCTCTCACCCGACCGCCGCGACGTGATCGACCCCGTCGGCGGGTCGCTGGAAACCTACCGCAGTTGCGCACGCCAGATCCACGGGCATTTGACCGCCAGAATGGATACACTCGGAGTCGAGCCGCCGAACGCCTAGATGTTCGAGGCGGGGATCGGTCGGCGGAGGGAGCGAGGAGTTCGGAAATCCATGCGGATTGCAATCGGCAGCGACCATCGCGGAGTGGCGGCTCGCAAGCGGCTCATCGGGCTTCTTGAACGCATAGGCCATGAAGTGATCGATTGCGGATCGGACGGCGATCAGGCCGTCGACTACCCCGACATCGCCGCCGACGTCGCCCGCCGGGTGAGCAACTCGACCGTTGACCGGGGCATTCTCCTGTGCTGCACCGGCGTGGGCATGGCGATCGCGGCGAACAAGCTGCCCGGTGTCCGGGCGGCGACCTGCCACGACGAAGTGACCGCCGAGATGAGCCGGCGGCACAACGACCTCAACGTGCTGAGCCTGTCGGCGGAACTGATCGGTCCGGAAGTGCAGGACAAGATCATCCGGACCTGGCTCTCCACCCCGTTCGAAGGCGGTCGCCACGCCCGTCGGGTCGCGAAGATCGCAGCCCTCGAGACGGCCTGCAAAGACGCCCCCGCCGGCGGCTGAACCCCGGTCGCCTCCCGACGATCTCCGGTAGCGGCACGCGGCCTCCCGGCAGCCGCAGGTTGGCAACCTGCGGGCCCCCCGTTGACCATCGGCCTCACCCGGCCGCCCGGAAGCCTGGCGACCCTTCCGGCGCGGCAAACGGGGCCGCATTGGTAGGCCGCGGAAAGTCGTCACGTCGTAGCGGTCGTGCCGGCGGAACGGCTGAAAAACGGCAAAAAAGCCTTCCCAAAACCGTTGAAGCAGCCTCCTGCGTTGGTATCGTCGGATTCATCCCGTCGCCATCGGATGTGTTGTCCGTGGCGGGGAACATCCCCGAGGAACCTCGCTGGTATGCCCCTCGCCCGCCATCCAGACCCCGAAGAAGTCGACTGCTTGCTGCGGAACGGCGAACTGCGGACGGCGATCGAGCCGTATCTCGATGAGTCGATTTGGGAGGTCGATTTCCGCAGCATGCCGACGCCGGCAGAGAACCGTTTCCTGGAATCGATGCTGGCCTGGGAACTCGCCCCGCTGACGCCGGTCGCCCGCTGGTTCGAGCCGCAACTCGCGCTGCAGCCCGCGTGCACCCTCGACGACGACCAGATCCACGAGCGGCTCTGGCAGACGATCGACACGCTCTACGAGAAGCGGATCGTCCTCGACTTCACCGATCACCTTTCGGACCGTGAACTCTACGCACTGATCCGCCGGGACATCCTTCCCGCGAAGATCAAGCAGGTGGACGTGCCCGACAACTACGTGCACTGGGACTGCAGCGCCACCACCGACGGCGATCAGACCGTCTGGCTGATCTACTACGCCAGCGACGAGGAGCGGGATGAGTGGCGACTCGATGAGGGCCGCGATCCGCCGTCCAAGCGGGTGCCGCCCTACCCGCGGGCCCTGCCGGTCGCCCCCTGATCCTGAAGCGGTCCGGACGCTCGGGGCTGCCCATGCCCGTCGCCGGACGCTCGCTACGGGCATCCTGCCCTTCACTCGCTCGATACTTTCTCCGCTTTGCCATCCTGGCCGCGCGGAGAAAGTAACGCCGGCTCCCGGGCACGGGCAGCCCCGAGCGCAAGCGAGGGGAGACGAGCCCGAACCATGATCGGGCCACGTGTCGTGGCCGACGAAAACTTCCCCGCCACGAACCGGCCCGGGCCGTTCTCCCGAGCCCTCGCGGGGTCTATGCTTCCAGGTGAGTTCCATCCGATCCGGGAGCCCTCCCATGCGACACTCCTCGAGTCCACTCGCTCGCAGCTGCCTGGCTGCGTTCCTCGTCTTCGCCACGCTCTCGGTTCCTGCTCGGGCCGCCACGCCCGATGCCGTCCGGGCCGCGATCGCCAAGGGCGCGACATTCCTGGTCGAAAAGGAACAGGCGGCCGACGGCAGCTTCTCGGCCGAGGTCGGCCCCGCGGTGACGGCACTTGCAGTGACGGCGCTGGTGAGGTCGGGAACGCCCGCCGATGCCCCTGCGGTGAAGCGGGGGCTCGCCTATCTGCTCTCCTTCCGGCAGCCCGACGGAGGCATCTACGCGCCTGGTTCACCGACCGCGAACTACGAGACCTCGATCGGACTCCTGGCGCTCGCCGCCTGCAACACCGACGGCTCGCTCGACGACGCGATCAAGGCTGCGGCCGACTACGTGAAACAGCTGCAGTGGGACGACGGCGAGGGCAAGGGCCCGGCCGATCCGGCCTACGGAGGCGCCGGCTACGGCAAGAAGTCGCGGCCTGACCTCTCGAACACCCAGTTCATGGTCGAGGCACTTCGCGAGATCGGCACGAGCGAGAACGACCCGGCCATCCAGCGGGCACTGGCGTTCGTCTCGCGGACGCAGAACCTGCCGGGCCCCCACAACACCACGCCCTTCGCGGAGAAGAACCCCGACGGCGGCTTCTACTACACCCCCGCCGCCGGCGGCGAGAGCCAGGCGGGCACGACGCCGGACGGGGGACTGCGAAGCTACGGTTCGATGACCTATGCCGGCCTCAAGAGCATGATCTACGCCGGCGTCACCAAGGACGACCCGCGGGTGAAGGCAGCGACCGCCTGGCTCGCGAAGCACTACACCTTCGAGGAAAACCCGGGCATGGGCGACGCGGGGCTCTTCTATTACTTCCACACCGCCGCCAAATCCCTCGATGTGCTCGGAGCGGAAACATTCGCCGAAGCCGACGGTGTGTCCCACGCCTGGCGTGACGAACTCTCCACGGCGATCATCGCGCGGCAGCGAGACGACGGTGCCTGGCAGAACGGCAACGACCGCTGGATGGAGGGGGAGACCGACCTCGCCACGGCCTACGCGCTCCTGGCCCTGTCGTACTGCCTGCCAAAGTAGCCGCCGTTCGAGGCTGATCCCCCTGCTCGTGAAAGCCGACCGGCCGTAAGGCCGCGGGCGAACCACGCTGGACGCTGCGTCTGGTGATGGTTCACCAAGCGCCGCAGCAACCGGACGGCGGCACGCTCGACCGATGAAAACCGGCTGCGGCGCGCGACGCGACGATCCAGCTCGCTACGCGGCCTTAGCGGCCGTCTTGTAGAGATACGGGTTCATGGTCGGGTCGTTGTACATCTTCATCTGGCGGAAGAGGCGAAGCGGCCGCTGGGCGGAGTAGATCTCCGTGAGCAGGCGGTCGGTCGCCTGCATGAGGTGGGCCCGCTGCTCGTCGAGCACCACCATGCGGGCGGCCGCCTTCTCGCGATGCTCCTGCGTGGCGTCCTTCCGCTCGATCTGCTCCCGCATGTGGTAGCGGCGGAGTTCGAGGATCGAGAGCCGATCGATCGCGGCGCCTGGTGTCTCGGTGGCGGCCGGAGCCGTCGATGCCGCGACGACGCCGCGGGCAGAAAGGTCGGCCACCAGCCAGTCGTCGACCTTCTCGATGCAATCGTTGCGGAGCTGGTTGTAACGGTCGATCGCCCGCTTCACCTGCGCGATCCGGCCATCGGTGACCGAGGGCGAGCGGGCGATGTCCTCCTCGTGCCAGAGCAGGAAGTTGTAGCGGTGCAGGTCGCAGATCCTGCCGCGCAGGCCCTCCTCCGTGTGCTCCGGCTCGAAGTGGTGCCAGTGGTCGACGAGGTGCGTGAGTAGGGAGTCGATCGTGGCCATCTCGGCGGGACGCGGGGCGGACTTGGTCATGCTGGAGGTCTCCTGGTCGATGGTCGTGAGCGGTGTGCCGGGCAGGCCTGCGGCGCCGGGTCAGGCGGCGCGGAGCACGAGGCAGAGGTTCGAGCCGCCGAAGCCGAAGGAGTTGCTCGCGGCCACGCGGATCCGCCGCGGGCGGAAGACGTGGGGCACGTGATCGAGCCGACACTGCGGATCGGGCCGGTCGAGGTTCACGGTCGGCGGCACGGCCTGCCGGTCGATGGCCGCCAGGCAGGCAAGCGCCTCGAAGGCAGCTGCGCCGCTGATCATGTGCCCCGACATGCTTTTCGTGGAGCTGACCGGGATGCCGTCGGTGGCATCGCCGAGGGCCATGCGGATCGCCCCTGCCTCGGCCACGTCGCCGACCGGGGTGCCCGCCGCGTGGGCGTTGACGTAGTCGACCTCGTCCGGGCTGACGGCCGCGTCGGTGAGCGCCGCGGCGATGGCCCGCGAGGCGTGCACGGGATCGCTGCTGGGGATCACCATGTGCGCGCCGTCACTCGACATGCCGACCCCGGCGAGCTCACCGCGGACGGAGACGCCGCGGGAAACCGCGTCGCAACGCCGTTCGAGCACGAAGAACGCGCCCCCCTCACCCATCACGAAGCCATCGCGGTCACCATCGAACGGCCGCGACGCCTTCGAAGGGTCGTCACTGCGGCGGGAGAGGGCGCGGAGGTTGTAGAAGGCGGCGATCGAGGTCGGGCTGAGAATGTCGCAGCCGCCGACCACGCAGGCATCGACCCAGCCGGCATCGATCCAGGTGCGACCCATCGCCATCGCATAGCCACTCGAGGCACAGGCAGCCGCCACCGTGACGGCGGGGCCGCGGATGCCAAGCCGGCGGGCAAGGCGGTGGACCACCGTGCGGTCGCGGCCGTCACCGAACACCGTCGTACCACCAGCCAGAAAGTCGAGTTCCCAGGCCTTGAGATGTTCGGCACCGAGCCCCAGCACGAGGCCGATTCGCGGACCGCCGCTGCGGTCGATGCCCGCGTCGGCCAAGGCCGACGCCGCAGGGGCGAGACAGAGCCGCTCGAGGCGGCCAAGCCGTTCAAACTCCTCGGCGGCGAGGCCGCAGGCATCCGGCGGCGGTGCGGGGATGCTGGTCACAGGCGCGGCGAACTGCACGGGCTCCCGGGCATATTCACCCGGGTCGATCACCTGCACGCCGGAATGGCCCGCCAGGAGATTCTCCGCGATCTCCGTGAAATCGCAGCCGAGAGGTGACACCGCGCCGATGCCGGTGATCACCACGGGCTCCACGGTCGAGCGATCGATCGGGCTCATGCGGCCTCCCGGCGGCGTGGGCTTGGCATCCGCACGACCGGCACCCGCGCTCCCAGCCGGACCTCCATGCCCCAGGGACAGGAGACTCCCCAGGCGGTGAGGGCCGACCCTGCGGCACACATCTCGACCGCGCGGCAGAACTCCGCGAGCGAGGTCTGTTCGACGGCCTCCAGCGGCGTGCCGGTGACGTGAAGCGTGAGCGTGAGGCGGTCCTGACTCCCCTCGGAATCAGGAACGAGCAAAAACGCCACGGCACGACAGACCGGGTCGTTCATCGGCGCGCCGGAGGGATCGAGCACCGGCTCGGTGTCCCACTCGCTGGCGAGCAGCCAGACCGCGTCGCACCCCGCCGCAGTCCCGCCGTGAAACAGCGTCATCGCCGCAAACAGGCCCTCTGCAAGCGCATCGGGTCCGCCTCCGATCCCAAGGTGCGGCCCGTGCATGCCCAGGGCGACGCTGACGGCGCCGGCGAGCGAATGCAGCGAGCACTGGGGGACGATGTGGGGCGAGACGGTGACGGCGCCGCCCACACGCAGCTGCGCGAGCGACCGCGCGGTCGTGATCCTGCCGGCCTGACACGGTGCGGCCACCACGCCGCAACGGTCGAGCGGCAGCGGCTCGGGGAGCTTCGCGATCGCTTCCTGGACTGCCCGAACGGCGACCACCGTCTGCTCGTCACAGTGCCGGAGAAACCGTGACGGCAGCGCAGGGCCGCCGGCGGGCGGCGGCGCATCGCGGAGTGCCGCGACGGCCGACAACGGTGCCTCGACGGTGGCGTGGGAGCGAATCCCGCAGTCCGGCGTGGCGCCGCGTTGGCGGAACGGCAGTGGCGTCATGGGGGCGACATCCGGGGCGCGTGGCATGTCATCCGGAATCCGATGCGGCACGTCAGGCGGCCTGGCGGCCCGACGTGGCAGCCAGCTTTCGCTCCAGCACGTTGAGCATGTCGCCGACGGTGGCGATGCCTTCGAGGAGTTCGGTCTCGATCTGGATGCCGAAGCGGCTCTCGATGTGGAGCACGAGGCCCGCCATGTCGAGCGAGTCGAGATTCAGCCCCTCGCGAAGCGACGTCGACTCCTGCAAGCCCGGGTACGACTCGCCGGTCTCCTTCTCGAGCAGTTCGTGAACGACGGTCGACAGTTCCTGGCGGGTCATCGCTGGCCTCCAACGGTTGATCGAATGGGAAGGCCGGGAAGGTAGCGGACCATCCGCATCCGGCGAAGGCCAAAAACCACTGCAATCTTGGGCTTCTCCGGCTCTTTCGGTTCCGTCATCGTGTCCAATGGGGAGCCGCCGGAACCACCCATGTCGCACCCACCACAGACGCGCGCTCGACCGTGGATAGCCCGCCTGATGGCGGCGGCTACGGCCATCTACACGGGCGTGTTGGTGTTCGCGACTCACTATCCCAGGCCCGAAGAGTTGCTCGGACCGAACGCGCCGTCCGACAAGACGCTCCACTTCATCGCCTACGCCGTGTTCGCCGGGCTGGCCTCCGCGACCTGGCTGACCGCGCGTCGCACGGCCCACCGGAGCATCGCCCCGCTGGCGATCGCTCTCGCCGGCTTCGGGGCCATCGACGAGATCACCCAGCCGTTCTTTCGTCGGCATGCGGAGCCGCTCGATTGGGTCTATGACTGCGTCGGGATCGCGATCGGGATCGCCGCGGTCATGGCAGCTATGGCATTGGTCCGCCGCTTTGCCCGGACGATCGCTCCGTCAGGAAGCCCAATCGCGTAAGCGATGGGGATCGGGCGTGGTGCGCCGCTCGGGGCTGCCCATGCCCGGTCGCCGGACGCTCGCTCTGTCAGGAAGCCCAATCGCGTAAGCGATGGGGATCGGGCGTGGTGCGCCGCTCGGGGCTGCCCATGCCCGGTCGCCGGACGCTTGCTCCGGGCATCCTGCCCTTCGCTCTCTGCACGCCGGCTGCGCTTCGCCATCCTGGCTTCGCTGGCCGCCGAGCCCGGCTCCCGGGCACGGGCAGCCCCTCGCTGATCCCTACGTCTTCAAAGCCGACGGCGGGGGCGCGAGAATCACATGCGACCCGTCTCAGTAGTTGGGCGTGGGGGCGCGGTAGTCGGCGATCCGCACCGAACGAAACCAGTCGACCGTCTTGGCAAGACCCTCGCGAAGCGGCACCGCCGGCTCCCAGCCGAGGTGTCGCTTGGCCAGCGTGATGTCGGGCCGGCGCCGCTCCGGATCGTCGACCGGCAGCGGCTTCTCCACGAGCGTCGATCGCGAACCGGTGAGTTCGATTGTCAGTTCCGCAAGCTGGCGGATCGTGAACTCGCCGGGGTTGCCGATGTTGACCGGGCCGACAAAGTCGTCGGGGCCGTTCATCATCCGGATGATTCCCTCCACGAGGTCGTCGCGGTAGCAGAAGCTCCGGGTCTGGTTACCGGAGCCGAAGATCGTGATCGGCTCGCCGGCGAGCGCCTGCCGGATGAAGTTGGAAACGACGCGGCCGTCGTAGGGATGCATCCGCGGGCCGTAGGTGTTGAAGATCCGCACGATCCGCACGTTCACCCCGTTGGCGCGGTGATAGTCCATGAACAGCGTCTCCGCCGCCCGCTTCCCCTCGTCGTAGCAGGCGCGGGGGCCGATGGGATTGACCGCACCGCGATAGGTCTCCGGCTGCGGATGCACCTCCGGGTCGCCGTAGACCTCGCTCGTCGAGGCCTGCAGCACCTTCGCGCGGCACCGCTTCGCCATCCCGAGGACATTGATCGCCCCCATCACGCTGGTCTTCATCGTCTTGATGGGGTTGTACTGGTAGTGACCCGGAGCGGCAGGGCAGGCGAAGTTGTAGATCTCGTCAACTTCGAGCCAGAGCGGGTGGACGATGTCGTGCCGCAGCAGTTCGAAGTTGCCGCAGCCAAGCAGGTGGGCCACGTTCGACTTCTGGCTGGTGAAGAAGTTGTCGGCACAGACCACGTCGTGGCCGGCATCGACCAGCCGTTCGCAGATGTGGCTGCCGAGAAACCCGGCGCCGCCGGTGACGAGAATCCGCTTGAGCGAGGCCATGTCTGGGTCCTGAGAGGAACGGGTCGTCGCTTCCGGCGACTCCTAGGGCATGGTAGTGTACCGCCGCGTTTGTCTCCCCGCAGCCGACAGGAGCACCCGTCATGCCGCTCAAGGGCACCATCAACCACTCGATCGTCTTCTGGTGCTTCAACGTCGCCGGCGACAAGTGGGACATGGACCGGACCTGCGAGGTCGCCAAGCAGCTCGGTGTGAAATCGATCGAGCTCTCCGATCCCGACACCTGGCCGACGATCAGGAAGCACGGCCTGACCTCGGCGATCGCCATGAACGGCATGCCGGGCGCGCCCTTCATGAAGGGGCTCAACAATCGCGCCTACCACGACCAGGTGATCGGTTGCACCACGAAGACGATCGACGCCTGCGCCGACTTCGGCATTCCGTCGGTGATCGCCTTCACCGGCTACAAGTGGCGCGACGCCGAGAACCCGGCGAGCGGCGAGATCTCGTCACGAGAAGGGGCCGACAACTGCGTGGAGGGGCTGAAGCGGCTCGCGGACCACGCGGAGAAAAAAGGCGTGACGATCTGCCTCGAGCACCTCAATACCCGCGACGACACGCATCCGATGAAGGGCCACCCGGGCTATCAGGGAGACGACATCGACTACGTGGCGAAGATCGTCCGCCGCGTCGGCTCACCGCGGGTGAAACTGCTGTTCGACCTCTACCACGTGCAGGCGATGAACGGCGACCTGATCCGACGCATCGAACAGTGCAAGGACGTGATCGGCCACGTGCACACCGCCGGAAACCCCGGCCGCGGCGAACTCGACGAAAACCAGGAAATCAACTTCCCTGCCTGCCTGCGGAAGCTCGTCGAGATCGGCTACAAGGGCTGGGTGGGCCACGAGTTCATCCCGACCCGCGACGCGTTCGCCGGCCTGAAGCAGGCCGTCGAGATCTGCGACGTCTGACGGTCCTCGGGCCGGGGCGAGGGGCTGCCCGTGCCCCATCGCCGGACGTTCGCTCCGCCAGGAAGCCCAACGGCGTAAGCCGTGGGGACCTGCATGTCGTGCGCCGCTCTGGGCTGCCCACGCCGCACCGCCCTCTCGTAGCACAGGCTGCCAGCGTGTGCCCGAACCATCACCGATGGTGACTCCCGTGCAGGTTGCCAACCTGCACCCACGCCAACGAGACGAACCCATCGCTCTCTCGTAGCACAGGATGCCAGCCTGTGCCGCACCGCCGCCGTCACGGCCTCGCGAGAATCATTCGCACGTCGGCGACGTTCGTGCCTGTCGGGCCCGTGCGGATGAGCCCGTCGGCCGCGGCGAGCGCGGGATAGGCGTCGCACCTCGCCACCGCGCGGGCGACGTCGATGCCTTCGCCCGAAAGCCGCTCCGCGACGTGGTCATCCACGAAACCTCCTGCAGCGTCGGTCGGCCCGTCCTCGCCATCGGTGCCGATGCTCGTGATCGTAAGTCCCACAGGCCACGGTTCACCCGCACGTCGCCAGGCCTCCACCGCCGCCAGCACCGTCTGCTGGTTACGACCGCCAGTGCCGTGATCGCGAGGCACGGTCACCACCGCCTCTCCCCCTTCGATGACCGAGCGAGGCCGGCCATCGCGCCCTGCAGCCGCGCAGAGTTCAGCAGCCTCGGCGGCAAGCCGCCGGCCGACCGACTCGGCGGTCTCGCTCGCGGACACGGCGTGCCGGATCGTCACGTCGTAGCCGAGGTCGCGCGCCGTGCGCGCCGCCGCATCGACCGCGGTGGCGTTGCTGCCGAGGAGCACGTGGCTGACGCGGCAGTCCGACGGGGTCGTCCACTCGCCCCCGGCCGCGTGCGAGGCCGGCGGCAGCCCTTCAGCCGCCGCTCGCTCGAGAAACCGTGTCAGGTGCGGCGCGACGTCGAGTGCGGCGTGTCGTCGCAGGATCGACAGGGCGGCCGACGGATCGGCTGGCGCCGGCATGCAGGGCCCCGAAGAGATCAGGTCGAGGGGATCCCCGATCACGTCGGAGAGCACGAGGGCCACGAGCCGGCCCGCCTTGCAGGCTCGCGCGAGCCCGCCCGCCTTCGCGGCACTGAGCGCCTGGCGGACGAGGTTCAACTCGCGGATGTCCGCTCCAGCCGCCGACAGGAATCGCGTGACCGCGATCAGGTCATCCAGCGAGACGCCGACGTGCGGACTCTCCAGGAGTGCCGAACCGCCACCGGTCACGATCACGATCGCGAGGTCATCAGGCCCCAGAGCCGCAACTGCGCCGATCATCCCGGCCGTCGCAGCGACCGCCGCGGGCGTCGGCAGGTTCACGCCCGCAGGCCTGGTCTCCCGGACCTCCACGTGCACCAGCCGCCTCCCGCAGCCCTCGGGCACGCTCACGAGGCCACGGACGTCGGCGCCACCGGCGATCGCCGGCACCAGCACCGCCTCCACCGCCGCTGCCATGCCGGCCGCCGCCTTGCCGCCGCCGATCACCACGATCCGTCCGGCGAGCCGCACAGCCTCGGCAAACGGCGCCTGGTCAAGCAGCAGTTCGCCGCCGCGGCACTCGATGCGACGTGGCACGAGCGCCTCTGGCCTCACGGCGGCGATCGCGGCTTCGACGAGGTGCGCCATCTCGGCGCGGACTGAAACAGTCATTCGTCACGGGAGAGCGGGAAGTTCTTCGGGTCGAACCGCGAAAGGTCGATCCCGCCCCGCGACTCCTCCTCGAGAAGCTTGAGTCGCATCTCCAGACGCTCGATCCGTCGGGCGAGAAGCGCCGGCGACTCCGATGAGGGCGCCAGCGGGTTGACCCGCGGCACGGTCGGATAGCCGAGTTGCCGCTGGAGCGCCGCGAAGAAAAAGAGCGGGTCCTTGCCGCGGTTGGCCCGGGCGATCCGCCCCTCCTTCTCGCCGAACAGGATTGCCCGGTCGGGCTCGGGCGCGACGCGACCTGCCACCAGCGCGTCGCGTTTCTCCAGCCGCCAATATTCGGGGCTGCGGACATAGACGAGGTCGGCGAGGTCGATCAGTCCAACCTGCCGAGAGACTGTCTCGATCCAGGCCTTCCAGGCGGCGTCGAAGACGTCGTCGGCCGCGATCGCCGCGAGGCCGCGCGCGTAATCGAGGCGGTTCCGAGACAGGCACTCGAAGCGGTAGACGAACAACCCCTGCGGCGTCGCGGCGTCGGCTCGGTAGGTCGCCTCCCGCTCGAGCATGGCCAGGGCCGTCCGCATGTCGAATCGCCCCCCCTCTTCCTCGGCGGTGGCGATCACGAACGTCTGAAACGCCGTGAAGTAGTGCGGAAGCCGTGCCATCGCGGTGGAGAGCGTGCCGACGAGTTTCAGTTCGCCCGCCAGGTAATCGAGCGCCATCGGCAGTTTCGACGTGGCGAGCACCTCCTGGCTGATCGCGACGAGGGCCTCCTGGGCCGCGATGCCGGCCACGATTCGCTCCCCGAACGACCGGAACAGGTAGGCCTGCTCGATGTATTCCTCACGGTCGAGCATCGCGGTGATCCGCTTCCTTCCGGGGCGTGGCTGGCACGGGCGGCGGGCAGCCGCCATCTGCATCCTATAATGGAGCGTTCGGTCCCACACCCGCCACCGGTCCAGCCGCATGCCCAGCCGCTTCTCATCCATCGATGCCGCCGTCGCCGCGATCGCTCGTGGCGAGGTCGTGATCGTCGCCGACGACGAGGACCGCGAGAACGAGGGCGACTTCGTCTGCGCGGCCGACGCCTCGACGCCCGAAGTGGTCAACTTCATGATCCGTGAGGGCCGCGGCCAGGTCTGCATGTCGATCCTGCCGGACGTCGCCAGGCGGCTCGATCTGCCGATGATGGTGGCCACGAACTCCGCGCCGCTCGGCACCGCCTTCACCGTCCCGGTGGACCACCGTTCCGCCAAGACCGGCATCACCGCGGCCGAGCGGGCGGCGGCCGTCGCCGCGATCCTCGATCCCGCGAGCGTGCCGAGCGACTTCGTCCGGCCGGGCCACCTGTTTCCGCTCGTCGCGAAGGAGGGAGGCGTGCTCCGCCGCGCCGGCCACACCGAGGCGGCGGTCGATCTCGCCCGGCTCGCCGGCCGCCCGCCGGCCGGCGTGATCTGCGAAATCCTCGACGACTCCGGAAACCGCGCCGACCGCGACGGACTCTTCGCCCTCGCCACGAAGCATCGCCTCGAGATCATCTCGATCGAGCAGCTGATTCGTCACCGTCGCACCCGCGAGAAGCTCGTGGAGCGGATCGCGGAGGCCGATCTGCCGACCAAGTGGGGCCGTTTTCGGATCATCGCCTACGGCGTGAAGTTCGAGGCCCAGCAGCCGCTCGTGCTGACGATGGGCGACGTCGCGGCGGCGCACGCGCCGCTCGTGCGGTTGCACTCGTCGTGCTTCACGGGCGACCTGCTCGACAGTCTCCGCTGCGACTGCGGCGACCAGCTCCACATGGCCCTCGAGATGATCGGCCGCGAGGGCTGCGGCACGCTGGTCTACCTGCCTCAGGAGGGCCGCGGCATCGGTCTCGTCGAGAAGATCCGGGCCTACCAGCTCCAGGATCAAGGGCTCGACACCGTCGAGGCGAATCTCGCCCTCGGATACAAAGCCGACTCGCGGGAGTACGGGGTGGGCATCCAGATCCTCAAGGACCTCGGCCTCCGCCAGATTCGCCTCCTCACCAACAATCCGAAGAAGACCGACGCGTTCATCTACGGCGGCTTCGATCTCGAAGTGGTCGATCAGGTGCCGATCCTGCCGCCCGTCCACGAGTTCAACGAGCGCTACATCGCCACGAAGCGCGAGAAGTTGGGGCACAAGTTCCCGGAGTGACGCGCGGCCGGCGAAAGTTGACCCGGCCCCGCGCGGCCCCGTAGCATCGGGGCTTTCCCGCGGCCAGGAGGCGATCCATGCCCATCTTCGTCAGCCAGATGACGGTCCGTGCGTCCGCGCCATCGAGGTGGGTGGCGATGTGGGCGGCCGTGGTCTGTGCTGCGGTGGTGGCCGTGGGCTGCGGCCGGTCGGAGAAGGGCCGGCTCGTGGCCGAACCGGAGGCTGCCGCCACGCAGGCCACGACCGCCGAGCCGCGGCAATCGGCCCCGCCCGAGGCGGCCTTCGAGCCGCCGCCGCTCGAGGCGCTCGACCGCGATGCCAAATGGATCGACCGCCCCGTGAAAGACGCCCTCGCCGTGCTCCGTGAGCAGCAGGCGAAGGAACCCGTGCTCGCCACGGTCGCCGAGGCACTGGCGCTCAAGAACGACTCCGCGACGGCCAACGCCACGATCCTCTCGGCCCTCGGCCGCCTCCCCGATGAGGGGCAGGCCGACCTCGAGGCCCGCATCGACCGCCACGTGGCCGGCGACCTCGGCAGCACCAACCCGATCCTGATCAGCTCCAGCGCCGAGTTCGACATCCTCGGGCTCACTGGCTTCGGGCTCTTTTCCTATGATCGCACCCTCGAGCCCTTTGCCAACGCCGAGACGGTGGTCAGCTGGCAGACCAGTGCCGACGGGCTCTACGACAAGGTGGTGATGCGGGACGATCTCGTCTGGAGCGATGGCAGGCCGATCACGGCCCACGACATCGCCTTCACCTACCGGGTGATCATGGACCCCCGCGTGCCCGTACCCGCCGTCCGCAGCGGCACCGACCAGATGAAGGGCGTCCACGCCTACGACGACCGCACCATCGTGTTCTTCCACAAAGAGCCGCTGGCGACCAACGTCTGGAACATCAACTTCCCCGTGCTGCCGAAGCACGTCTACGAGGGCACGTGGGAGAAGGACCCGACCCTCAAGGACAGCCCCGAGCACGTCGCCCTCGAGGAAAAGCCGGTCGCGGGCGGCCCCTACGAGATCCTCTCCCGGAAGCGCGGTCAGGAGATCGTGCTCCGGCGGCGCGACGGCTGGAGCAGCGTGCAGGGTCGGCAGGTCCGCGAGCCGCCCTTCTTCAAAGACGTCCGCTTCCGCATCATCGAGGACCCGAACACCGCGCTGTTGGCCCTGAAGTCGGGCGAGATTGACGAGATGATCCTGCAGCCGGAGCAGTGGACGACGCAGACCGTCGACGACGACTACGACCGGCTCAACACCAAGGCGACGGCCCCCGAGTGGGTCAGCTTCCACTTCGCCTGGAACATCGGCACGCCCTTCTTCGCCGACCGCCGGGTGCGGCGGGCGATGAGCTACGCCTTCGACCACGACCGGATGCTCGAAAAGATCTGCCTGGGGCTCTACGAACCCTGCGCCGGCAACTTTCCCCCGGGATCGTGGATGGCGGGCCCCAAGAAGCTCGAGCCCTACAAGCAGGATCTCGACAAGGCCGAGGCCCTGCTCGACGAAGCGGGCTGGACCGACCACGACAACGACGGCATCCGCGACAAGGAAATCGACGGCCGGCTGGTCCCCTTCGAGTTCACGCTCCTTGTCAACCAGCAGCCGTTCCGCATCGCCATCTGCACGCTGCTCAAGGAGAACCTCGAGCAGATCGGGGTGATCGCGAACGTCCGCCCGGTGGAGGTGACGGCCCTGCAGGAGATGATGCAGAAGAAGAGCTTTCAGGCCTGCTTCTCCGGCTGGGGCTCGGGCACCGACCCCGACAGCTCCGAAAATATCTGGAAGACCGGCGAGATGCGGAACTACTGCGGCTACTCCAACCCCGAGGTCGACCGGCTCTTCGCGGAGGGCCGCCGCGAACTCGACCGCGGCCGTCGCGCCGAGAGGTACGCCCGCATCCAGGAGATCCTCTACGAGGACCAGCCCTACACCTGGCTCTTCTGGCGGAACAGCTTCTACGGTTTCTCCAAGGACCTGCGGGGCTACGTCTTCAGCCCGCGAGGCCCCTACCACTACTCCCCCGGCTCCGGCAGCCTGTGGAAGCCGCGGGCCGAGTGACCATGGCCACCTACCTGGTGCGGCGGCTGCTGCTGGGTTGCGTCACGCTCGTGGCGATCACGGTCGTGGTCTATGCGCTGGCCCGTTCCATGCCGGGCAATCCGCTCACCGCCCAGCTCGGCGAGGACCCGAGCCGCAAGGTGAGCGCCGCCGACTACGAGCGGATGCAGCGGGCCTACGGTCTCGACAAGTCGTGGCCGGAGGGCTACCTGCAGTGGGCCGGCAACCTGCTCCGCGGCGACCTCGGCCGGTCGATCACCCGCAAGCAGCCCGTGACGACGCTGATCGGTGAGCGGCTCGGCCCCACGCTGCTCGTGTCGGGGACCGCCTTCCTGCTGATCTGGACGCTCGCCATCCCGCTGGGCCTCTACGCCTCCGCCCGCTCCGGCACGCCCGACGAGCGGGGCGTGAGCCTCGTGCTCTACGCCCTCTATTCGTTCCCCACGTTCGTGGCCGCGTTGTTCCTGCAGATCCTGTTCTCCGTGTGGAGCAAGGGCACGGCCTGGGAGCTGCCGCTCTTCGGGATGACCGACCTGCCGCCCGACGCCCCGCTGGCCGCGCGGATCGTCGACGTGGCCCGGCACATGATCCTGCCAGTCGTCTGCCAGACCTACGTGAGCCTCGCCTACGACACGCGGTTCATCCGCGCGACCATGGCCGAGGCGGTCCGGCAGGACTACATCCGCACCGCCCGGGCCAAGGGAGCCGGACCGTGGCGGGTGCTCTTCCGGCACGCCTTCCGCAACACGCTGATCCCGCTCGTCACGCTGCTCGGACTCTCGCTGCCGTCGCTCGTGGGCGGCTCGATCATCATCGAGCAGATCTTCACGTGGCCCGGCATGGGCCGGCTCTTCTTCGAGAGCATCCGCGAGCGCGACTATCCCACGATCATGGGGCTGACGCTGATGTTCAGCGTACTCACGCTCCTCGGGCAGCTCCTCGCCGACCTGCTCTACTCCGCCGTCGATCCCCGGGTGAGCGTGGAGTGATGGCCACACACGGATTCTGGATCGAGGCGTGGCGGCGATACCGGCGACGACCGCTGGCCATGGCCGCGCTCGGCTTCGTCGGCTTCCTGATCGCCGTCGCCGTGTTCGCGCCGGCGATCGCCGGCACGAAGCCCGTGCTCTGCCGCTACAAGGGCCGCCTCTACGCGCCCTGCCTCGCCTACTTCGACCGGCGGCTCGAGCCCGCGATCTTCGCGAAGGACAAGTTTCGCGGCAGCTATCCGAAGAATCTCGCCGCGAAGGATCCCGAGAGCTGGGCGATCTGGCCGCTCTTCTTCCAGGATCCCTTCCGGGCGGTCCGGGCGGACGAGTGGCCGGGCCGGCCCGAGAACCCCGCCATGGACCAGGGGGTGCCGAGTCGGGCGCATCCCTTCGGCACCGATCAGTCGGGCGTCGACGTGCTCGCCAAGATGGTCCACGGTACCACGGTCGCGCTGCTCGTGGGCTTCGTGTCGATGGGGATTGCGGGCACGATCGGAGTTCTCGTCGGCGCGCTGGGCGGCTACTTCGGAGGCTGGGTCGACGCCATCACCAGCCGGGTCACCGAGATCGTGATGTGCATCCCCACGCTCGTGCTGATCCTGGCCATCGTCGCCATCATCGAGAAGCCCACGATCTGGCACACGATGGCGATCATCGGCTTCACGGGCTGGACCGGCATCGCCCGCCTCACCCGCGGCGAGTTCCTCAGGCTCAAGGGGGCGGAGTACGTCACGGCCGCCCGGGCCGCCGGTGCCGGGCCGCTGCGGATCATGCTCCGCCACATCCTGCCCAACGCCCTGGCGCCGATCCTCGTGCCGATCACCTTCGGCATCGCCGCGGCGATCCTCGTCGAGAGCGGCCTCTCCTTTCTCGGGTTCGGCCCGCCGCCCCCGTCGGCGAGCTGGGGCTCGATCCTCAACGGCGCCCGCTCGAACCTCGCCATGTGGTGGCTGGTGGTGTTTCCCGGCATCGCCATCTTCCTCACCGTGCTCGCCTACAACCTCGTCGGCGAGGGCCTCCAGGAAGCGACCGACCCGAGACTGCGGGAGGCGCGGAAGTAGCCCATGCCGCTGCTCGACATCCGCAATCTCGTGACGGCGTTCCATACGCCCGCCGGCCGCGTGCCGGCGGTCGACGGCGTGTCGCTGGCGATCGAGCGGGGCCGCACGCTCGGCCTCGTCGGCGAGAGCGGCTGCGGCAAGAGCGTGACGGCGATGTCGATCCTCCGGCTGGTGGCGGCGCCGGGTGTGATCGAATCGGGATCGATCCTCCTCGACTCGGCCGCCGGGGCCGTCGACCTCGTCACGCTGCCGGAGCCAAAGCTGCGGCAGGTGCGGGGAGGACGGATCGGGATGATCTTCCAGGAGCCGATGACGAGCCTCAATCCGGTGTTCACCGTGGGCGACCAGGTCGCCGAGGCCGTGCTGCTCCACAAGGCGTGCGGCCGGGAGGCGGCCCGCGCCCGGGCACTCGAGATGCTCAGGCTCGTGCGACTCGCCGACCCCGAGCGGCGACTCGACGAGTATCCACACCAGCTCTCCGGCGGCATGCGGCAGCGAGTGATGATCGCGATGGCGCTCGCCTGCGAGCCCGACCTCGTGATCGCCGACGAGCCGACCACGGCCCTCGACGTCACCATCCAGGCCCAGATCCTCGATCTGCTCGCCGACCTACGGAAGCGGCTCGGCACGGCGATCCTCCTGATCACGCACGACCTCGGCGTCGTGGCCGAGACCTGCGACGACGTGGCGGTGATGTATGCCGGCCGAATCGTGGAACGGGCCCCCGCCGACGTGCTCTTCACGCGGCCGCTGCACCCCTACACGATCGGGCTGCTCGCGGCCCGGCCCGATCTCGACGCCGCCCGCGGCGACCGCCGGACAAAACTCAGGACGATCCCCGGCATGGTCCCTCCGCCGCAGGCGTTTCCCGCCGGCTGCCGGTTTCATCCGCGGTGTGGCTATGCCCGCGCCCATGCCAACGACGGACCGGCCTGCGGCAGCGCCGTGCCGGAACTCCGCGAGGTCGAACCTGGCCACTTCGTCCGCTGCCACTATGCAACCCGGCTTGGCGATCCGCACCCGGCCGAGGTGGAGGCCACGCCCGCATGACGTCGCCCTCCGCCGAACCCCTCGTGCTCGTCGAGGATCTGCAGACGCACTTCCCGATCCGCCGCGGCCTGCTTCGCCGCCAGATCGGCGCCGTACGGGCCGTCGATGGCGTGAGCTTCTCGATCCCCCGCGGCCGCACGCTCGGCCTCGTCGGCGAGAGTGGCTGCGGGAAAACGACCGTGGGCCGCAGCATCCTGCGTCTGGTCGAGCCGACCGGTGGACGGGTCGTCGTCGCCGGCAAGGATGTCCGCGGGCTCGGCAACGCCGCGCTGCGGGCGCTCCGCCGCCGGATGCAGATCGTGTTCCAGGATCCCTACGGTTCGCTGAACCCGCGGATGACCGTGAAGCGGATCCTCGAGGAGGGCCTCGTCGTCCACCGCATGGGCGATGCGGCCGACCGCCTCCACCGAATCGAACAGGCCCTCGACCGCACCGGCATGCCCGCGGCGGCACTCGATCGCTATCCGCATGAGTTCTCCGGCGGGCAGCGGCAGCGGATCGCGATCGCGCGGGCCCTCGTGCTCGAGCCCGAGTTCGTCGTACTCGACGAGCCGATCTCGGCGCTCGACGTTTCGATCCAGGCGCAGGTGCTCAACCTGCTCGTCGACCTCCGCGAACGGCTCGGCCTGACCTACCTCTTCGTGTCGCACGACCTCGCGGCGGTGGAATACGTCGCCGACGAGGTGGCGGTGATGTACCTCGGCCGGATCGTGGAGCATTCCGCCGCCGCCGACCTCCGCCGGGTCGCGCTGCATCCCTACACGATCGCGTTGTTTTCGGCGGTGCCGTCGGTCGACGTGCACCGGCGCCGGCGGCGGATCGTGCTGCCGGGCGACGTGCCCAGCCCGGCCAGGCCGCCGTCCGGCTGCCGGTTCCATCCGCGGTGCCCGCTCGCCGAGACGGTCTGTCGGACGATCGATCCGCCGGCGACCAGGGTCGGCAGCCACCTGGTCCACTGCCACGTCGCGGCCCGCGAACTCGAACAATGCGGAGGTGACGCGGTCGCCGCAGCCGAACGAATGGCTGCGGCGCTGGCGGCGGTCCCATCCGCCGCGATAACGCTGGCGGCGGACCCGACCACCGCGATAGGATGACTCAACCGTTTCGCCACCTCGCCGGAGGGTTTTGCATGTCAGCACCGTCATCCGTTCGCCCCAGGCGTGTCGCGGCGCTGCTCGTCGTCGCCCTCGCCGCAACCGCCGGGTGGCCGGCCGCTGCGCAGTCGACGGAGGGCCCCGATCCCACCGGCGGCCTCCGGAGCCGCGGCATGGTGCCGGGCGCGAAGGGATCCAGCCCGGGAACGTCGCGCGAGGAACTCGTCCGGCAGTGGGACCTCGACGGCAACGGCACCATCGATGCGTCCGAGGCCTCGGTCGCGCGGGCGCGGATGCGACGTAGCCGCCTGGAACTGGAACTCGACAGCGGCATCGATCCAGTCACCGGTAAGCCGCGGGTCATCGCGGACAACGAGCCGACCGACGAGGAACCGCCCGCCGACGGCAATGATCTGCCCGACATGCCGCCGGAACGTCGCAAGCGATCGCCCGAGGAGCCCGCGCTGCCCGGCACCCGGGTGCCCGATTCGAGGCCGGTCGCCTCTGGGACATCTGGTCCGACCGCGCCAAAAATGCCAGGGCAGTCGACGGGCGATCCCGAACGACGGCCGATGAACACGGCGCCCTCGTGGGCACCGTCGCGACCGGGATCTGTCACCGGCGGCATCCGCGCCGGCGCTCCCGCGGCCCGGCCGGGCTATGGCTCGATCGGCCCGAAGCCCGATCTCAACGCCGGCATTCCGCTGCCTGATACGAGCCGGCAGGCGGGTTCCCGCGCCGGCACTCCGCGGGGTGGACTGCTGCCCTCGTCGCGACCACCGCTGTCCCCGCGGCCGACGACGCCCGCGGCCCCGACACCGCGGCCGCCACGGGTGACCGCCGACGACATCGGCAGCTTCTGACATCCGCCCGATGCACGACGCCCCGCGGCCACCGCTCGTCTTCTGCTCCCCCCTTCGGTACGTGCAGGGCCCGGGTGTCTCGCGACGCCTGGCGGCCGAGATGCAGGCCGTGGGCCTCGAGGGGCCGGTGCTCGTCTCAGCCGGCAACGCGGCGATCGCAAGCCTGGCGCCCGCGTGGGCCGATTCGTTCGCCGAGGCAGGATGGTCCCATCGCGTGCTCGCGTTCGGCGGTGAATCGAGCCGGCGTGAGGTCGCGGCGATCGCCGCCGAGGCATCGGCGGTCGGAGCCCGCACGATCGTCGGAGCCGGTGGAGGCAAGACGCTCGACGCGGCCCGGGCCGCAGCGGCCATGGCGCGGATCCCGTTCGTCTCCTGCCCCACGATCTGCTCCACCGACGCGCCCACCAGCGCGCTGTCGGTGATCTATGCCGACGAAGGCCCTGGCCGCGGGACGGTCGAGTGCTACGAGATCCATCGCCGCTCGCCCGATCTGGTCCTCGTCGACACACGGATGATCGCCGAGAGTCCACCGCGGTTCCTGGCGGCCGGCATCGGCGACGCGCTGAGCACGTTCTACGAAGCGCGGGCCGCCGTGGCCGCCGGTGCGGCGAACATGCGCGGCGGCCGCTCGACCCTCGCGGCCCTCGCGCTGGCGCAGCGCTGCCGTGACGTCGTGTTCGAGCACGGCGCGGCCGCACTCGTAGCCTGCCGCAACGGCGTCGTCGACGACCCGCTCGAGCAGGTCGTCGAGGCCGCAACGCTGCTCTCCGGCCTCGGCTTCGAATCGGCGGGGCTCGCCGCGGCCCATGCCGTGCACAACGGCCTCACCGCCGTCTCCGCATCGCACGGCATGCTGCACGGCGAGAAGGTGGCCTTCGGCACGCTGGTGCACCTGCTGCTCGAGGCGGGGCGGTCGCCGGACGAGGCGACACGAGCCGACGCCCGCGCGGAGGCTCAACGCGTGGCGGCGTTCCTCGTCGGTGTCGGCCTGCCCGTCACGCTCGGGGAGCTCGGCATCGACGCCGCGGACACTCGTACCGTCGCGGCGATCGCCGACCGGTCCACGGCCCTGGGCGAGACGATCCATGCGATGCCGTTTCCGGTCGATGCCGCAGCGGTCGTCACCGCAATCGCGGCCGCCGACGCCGTGGGACGCGCCGCCCGCGAAACCCCGCCCGCGTAAGGCAGGCGCCCGACCATGGAATCCGGGCCTCCGCCGCGGATAAACTCCACGCTCGTTGCCGCGTCATTTCGGAGCCATCATGTCGACCTTCCGCCACGCTCACCGTCTCCTGCTCTGTCTCGTCGCGCTTCCGCTGGCCGGAATTGCCCTTGCCGACGAATCGTCGATTCCCGCGGCACCCGACCGCGACGATCCGCCGCGTGTGTTCGTCAGCGGCGTGAAAGATGATTTCACGGAGACCCGCGCCGCCATCGCCGCGGCCAAGCAGCGGACCGGTCGTGATTATCGGGTGGTGGTGGTCGATTCGGCGGCGAGTGCCGACGACGCCGCGGCGCTCCTCGAGAAGGTCGTGGCCCGATGGCGGCAGGAGTCGGCCAGCACCGAGGGCGGGTTCAATCCCGCCGGCGACGTCACGATCGTGCTCGACGTGGGCGATCGGCAGATCGCGATGGACGTGCCCTGGGCGCTCGAGGCGTCGGCCGGCCTCGACCGCGCGACGCTCGAGCGGGAGCTGATCAGGAACACCTTCGTGCCCCGGGCCAAAGACGGACTCTTCGACGCCGGAATCGCCGAACTCGTCAATGCGACCGAACGCTGGGTTCAAGACACGGCCGACGAGAAGCGCCGCAAGGCCGAGGCGACGCGGGTGTTTACCACGCGAACGCTCCCCCTCGGCCTCGCCGGACTCGGCGCCGCAGGCTTGCTCGGGGGCCTGGCCGTGCAGTGGGCGCGACACGGCAGCCGGGTGCGGGCCGCCCGCGAGAAGCTCGCCACCTTCAAGGAGGAGGTCGTCTCCCTCTCCGATCTGCTCGATGGCCAGCAGGAGCGGCACCGGATGCTGCCCCACTCCGACCCCGACTTCGTGACGCCCATGCAGGGCATGACCCGATCCACCTACGACAACGTGCAGGGGGCGATCCGCCGCTACCGCGAGCGCTGGCTCGGCCTGATGGAGGTTTGGGAGAAGGCGGAGCAGAAGATCGGCACCGAGTGGTTCCTCGGCACCCGCGCGGCCGAGGAGACGATCGCGCTGCTCGACTCGGCCGAGGCCCGTCCGCCGCTGGCCGACGTGGCCGCCGAGTGCAAGGCCCCGCTCGACGCGCTCGAGGTCGCGCACGAGAAGGCCCGCGAGTCGGCCGCGACGCTCGACGCCGAAATCGCCGAGGCCACGGGTCGACTCGACGCGGTCGCCCGCCGCGGCCGATCCGCGGCGGTGTTCCAGGCGGTGCTCGCCGAAGTCACCCGGGGCCGGTCCCAGGCCGGCACGAACGTCGAGAGCGATCCGGTTGCGGCCCGCGGTGGCCTCGAGGACGCCCGCGGCGTTCTCGAAGCGATGCTCGGCCGGCTCGACGCGCTCGAGGCCGCCGATGACCGGCGACAGCGGACGGTCGCGCAGACCACCGACCTTCGCAAGAAGGTGGCCGACCGCCGTGCGGAGGGCTGGCTGCTCGCCGAGCCGGGCGCAGACCCCGACGACAGGCTCGACGCCGCGGCGAAGCAGGCCGAAATCGCCACCCAGCTGCTCGACGCGGGCGAGACCGACGCGGCGCTCGTGCACGTCGAGCGCGCCGAGAAGTCGAACGCGGAGGCTGCGGCGCTGATCGAAAGCATCGCCGCCGCCCGCGCCAAGGCGGAGGAACTCCTCCCCGCGTGCGCCGCACGGGTGGAGGCCCTCGTCGCCCGACGGCAGGCGGCACTCGCGGCGACCGAGCGGCTCGCCTCGCTCTACGCAGAGAGTTCCTGGTCCGACGTCGCCGAGAACGTGGCCCGCGCGGACGACGGCCTGGGCCGTGTGCGGACGTTGCTCGAGGAGGCCCGCACCGCGGCCGACCCCGGCGTGCAGCACTACTTCAGGGCGGTGGCGCTGCTGGAAGAGACGGTCCGCCAGGAAGACTGGGTGGAGGGCTGCCTTGCCGCCATCACCGACCGGCTCGCCGAACTCGAGGAGCTCCGGGGCGTGTTGCCGGGCAAGCGCGACAAGGCGGCCCAACGGGTGGCGACGCTCGAGCACCAACTTCGGCGGCAGCGGACCGACCGCGTCAGCGCCAACGAGCGGTGCCGCGAGGCGGCGCGGATCATCGAGGTGGCCGACGGCACGATGCGGGTGGCCCGGCCCGACCTCCGCCAGTCTGCCCAGCTGATCGACGCGGCCGACACCGCGGCAGCCCGTGGCGAGGCGCTCGCGGCCGAGGACGACCGGCTCGCGAGGCAGGCCGCGAACGACATCGACGAGACCGATTCGCTGGTCCGGCGGGTCGCGGCCTGGTACGCGGAGGGCGTTCAGGCCGACGTCCGCTCGGCGGCTTCCGCAGTCGACGCCGCGCGGTCGCTCTTGGAGCGGCAGCGATACGAGGATGCGATCCGCACCGCAACCGAGGCATCGCAGCAGGCGAGGATCGCCTACGCGACGGCGACCGCCGAGGCGGACCGCCGGCGCATCCGCCGCCAGCAGGAGATCCAGCGGCGGCAGCTCGAGGAGTCGTTCGCGCGGATGTCGCGGGGTGCCGGCCCATGGGTGGTCCGCCTGCCCGGCGGCACGTTCACGGGACCCGATCCGTGGAAGACCATGACGTCCCCGCCACGGTCGTCGACCTCCGCCGGAGGGAGCTGGTCCCGCGACATTGCCCAGGTGGGCTGGTAGGGCCCGTCGTCAGCGGAGTTCGATCGGAGTGACGTCGAGGCGACCGATCTCGGCCTTCGGCTTGGCGGCGTCCGTCGCCACGCTCGACTGGCGACCCTCGAGCATCCGCTCCATATCGATGACCCGTTCCCGCACCGACACGGGCATCCGGCTGCGTCCCTCGGGCGTGTCGATGGTGTCGTTGAAGACGACCCGGCCCTGCGGATCGGAGACGACGAGCCGCGTCTCGTCACCGCTCGTCAGCCTGATCTGGAAGTCGGGGTCCTGCCGCACGAGCGTCTCGTCGGCGAGCCGCCGCAGCCGCGTCGCGTCGATCGGCCCCTGTTTGGGCAGGGATTCCGCCACGAGTGCCAGGCTCGAGGCGGTGGGCCGCAGGCCGCCATTGGCTGCGGTGCCCCGCTGCGGTCGGGCGGCGACCGGAGCGCCGTTGGCGATCGGGATCACCACCTCGCGGCCGCCCCGCAGCACCGTGCAGTCGAGTGGTGCGTCGGGCTCGGCTGATGCCAGCAGCGCGTCGAGTTGCTCGGGCAGGAGCAGCAGCTGATCATCGAGCTTCACGAGCACGTCGTGCTGCGCGAAACCCGCGCGGGCGGCGCGCGATCCCACCGTGACGCCTTCGACCACGAGCCCTGCCCCGCGCCTGATCGCCAACTGCTGCCGTAGCACGGCCGAGGCTCGCGTCAGCGTCAGCCCCAGGCTCGCGAACGTCGGCGGACCGCTGGCGACGCCGCCAGCCGGCTCGAGGTGTGATCGGGGATGCTCGGCGGCGGCACCGCCGCAGGCGATCGCGCAGGCGAAGGCGATGCAGAGGCCGGGATGCGGCCATCGCGTCGGACGAAGTGGTCTGCTCATGCTGCTCACGGTTGCACGACACGCAGGGGGACGCGGACCGGCGGCAGGCATCCTCCTGCCCGTGGCCGAGGCGGGGTATGTGACGGTTTTGCCCGCCGCACGCCAGACGACTCTCGCCAGCGCCGGAAGCGACGGCCCTGAGGCCCGGAAGTTGGGCAAGCCGGGCGGCGCAGGCAGAACGCGGGCGTGTCGGACGGTGGCATGGCCGGCGGCTGATCGACCCGTACATCCGGACCCGATACGAGAAGCATGGGCGCGGTGCCGCGCCCGGTCCCCGGGGAGCCTCGCCATCATGTCGCGTTCGTTCGCTTCGACCATCTGCCGCACGGCCGTCATCGCCCTCGCCGCCGGGGTCTCCCACGCTGCCGACACGGCCGTCCGCACGACCACGGCGAAGCCCGCCGTCGCCGCCGCGGCGGTCGCCACGAAGCCTCCCGTGCCGAAGAAGCCGGTCCTCCTGCCGGGGACGGGATCACTCGTCAAGAACGTCGTCGATGACTTCGAGGATGAGAAGTGGACCTGGCGCTACAACCATCCGAAGAGCTCCGAGGAGCAGGACAAGCGGATGCGCGGGCCACTTGGAAAGAGCACCAACAATCGCTGGTTCGAGGGCCCGAAGCGAGGCACGCCCGACGTGGTCAAGCGGGTCGACCTGCCCGCACCGGGCCTCGAGGGAAGCGAGCACGGCCTGCTCGTGGCCACGCTCCACGGCGGCATCCCAGGCCGCGTCACCTACACGATGCAGCAGGACGACCTGATCTACAACCTCTCGAAGTTCACCGGCCGGAGCATGTCGGTGGCCGACAGCCCGAGCATCACGGTCCGCGTGTACATGCCGCCGTTCGAGCAGTGGGAGAACCGCTCCGGCCCGAGCTTCGGCTTCCGCGCCGGCTGCTTCACCCATGCGATCATCACGGGCGACGATCATCCCGACGAGGGTCGGTTCGGCCTCGAGGAATACTGGCCGGGCATGTTCGTCTGCTTCGAGAGCAGTCACTCCGGCAAGTTCAAGGAGGACGGCGCCTACATCCGCGTCCGCAGCGGCCGCAATGGCGGCGAGATCCGTGGCCCGCGAGTCGAGCAGCTCGGCTGGTGGACGCTCGGCATGTCGTTCACGCCCGATGGCATGGTGCATTACTTCGCGAGTCCCGGCGTCGACGAGCTCACCATGGACGACCACATCACGTCGCAGTACCCGTACGGCTACCGGACGGAAATGGTGAAGACGTTTTTCTTCAACGTCTGCACGCAGGACGACGGTCGCACCTGGAGCACGCCCTGGGTGATCGACGACCCGAAGGTCTACTTCGTGAAGCGTCCGCAGATGGCGACCTCGAAGGCCACCCGCCGCTGACGCGTCCACGGGAACCTCGCGCCTTGGAGCGCCACCGCAGCCGGCCGGAGACATGCTCGGCGCCGGCGGGACTTGTGATACGGTTCACACTTGATCCTCGCGCTCGAGCGCACGGGCACGTGAAAGCCGATCGGCCGTGAGGCCGCGGGCGAGCCACGCTGGATGCGGCATCATTTGGCGGTTCGCCCCACGCCTCACGGCGTTGGGCTTGGACGGCAGATGCTCCCCATTCCGGAATCACATGCGAGGGATGATGGTGCGAGGGGCTGCCTGTGCCCGGGAAGTCTCCCCCAAGAAGCCCCGAGCGGAAGCGAGCGGATGACGCTTCGCGACCGACAAGGCCCTCGCAGTTCGACCACGTATCCCCATCGCTCACGCGCTTGGGCTGCCCGGGAGCCGGACTGCGTCCGGCGACCATAAGCCGGAGCCGACGCCGGGACGGCGGCGGCGGCGCGAAAGCCGCACGCCCGCGATCGAGCGTCAGTGACCGACGCGAACGACGTCGCACACGGGAACCAGATCGGCGGCGAGCCCCTCGCGGGCACCTCGGACCGACACCGCGTCGGGGCCGCAGCGAGTGACCAGCCACTCGCAGGCCCGACCCACGTCGGCACCTCGGCCTTCCAGTCGTACCCGCCAGTCGTCGCCCGCCCGGCTCCACGTGCCCTCGGCGAACCTTCCGGCCGACGTGAACACCCACGAGCGAAAGAGGTGGCTGTCAGGATCCCAGCCGATGATCTCGGTCACCTCACGGTCCGCGACCTCCGTCTCAGCCAGGAGGGCGGGGATGCCCTCCGCAACCTCTCCAGCCGCGGCCTGACCTGAGACCTCGTGGGTGCGAATCAGGAACGCCCCGCCCGCGCTCCAGAAACACCGCGTGCTCGAACTCGTGCCCGGCCGCGGGTCCTCCCAGACTCCGACGAGCCAGGCCAGTTGGTCGAGCGGCCGGCCATCGTGACTCGCCTCACGATCCGCCGACTCGCGGACGCTGTCGAGCATCCAGCGGCCGTCCTGCCTGACCACGACGGCCGAAAACCGGCTGCCGGCCCGGGCTCCGTCGCCGAAGCGGACCGTCGAGGTGCCGTCGACGACCGCGACGTCGCGGCGCACCGGCCGGACCGACTGCACGTCGATGTCGATGGCCGCGGCGGCGTCCTCGTCGAAGAGTGCCGCGAACACTTCCCGCACTGCGGTGCGGCCGGCGGTGGTCTCACCCGTATCGAGATCGAGATTCTCACCCTGCTCGGTCCAGTGCGAAGCGACCGCCACGGTGTCGTGGCGGTTGAAGTCGCGAAGATAGTCGCCGAGCATCGTCTCCACTTCGGCCTGCAGCCCGTCCTGGGCCGTTCCGGCGCGCGGCAACCGCCGCGGCGCGGCGGGTCGCGGGACGACGCCTCGCGAGGTGTGATACGGACGCGCGGCATCGATGACCACGGGCACCGGGCCGACGTGTCGCACCGGACGCGGGATCAGTTCCGGCTCGACTCGCGCGGCACCGATACGGGCCTCGTCGGAGCCGGTCGAACAGCCGGCGACCACGACGCACACCATCCCGATCACAACGCCCGTCAACGCCCGGTCGATCACGATGCAACCTCCCTGTGCGCGAACCCGACCACTCCGACGCCGTGCGGCACCGAACGCCAGTGGGCAGAGTACCCGTTTCTCGATGCAACGGACAGTCACTTCGCTTCGACGGTCACGCCGGGAAAGTCGTCCGTGCGGAACGGAGTCAGGGGCAGGCCGGCCGTCGAGTACATGTTGCACACCGGGTTGTCGGCCCAGGCGTACCGGACCGCCACGGGCTCGGCCACCGCATCGCTCCAGACCTCGATCCGGCCGTCGTCGCGAATCGTCGCTTTCGCCGGCATGAACTGCCGGTCGGCACCGGCGATGGTGAACCCGATCGGTTCGCTCACGTCGAACGGCCGCCAGGCCTTGCCGCCGTTGGCGACGTGGTCGAATGCGAGCACGATCTTCGCACCGTCCTTCTCCATGCCCTTGTAGAGCGGGCTCCGGCAGGCGATGCCGGGCCGCTTGTACGTGTCGGCGAGGGCCCAACGGGCCAACCGCTTGGCGACGTCCTGCTTGTTCATGGGATGGATGTCCTTGCCCTCGCCCAGATCGATGATCACCGCCTCGCCGGTGGCGGGCAGGGCCTTCATCGTCATCGTCTGCGCCTCGCGGAGCTCGGCCCAATCGCTCTCGCCCGGCTCCGCCTTCTCGGCTTTGAAGTCGGCCAGCTGGACCCAATAGAAGGGAAAGTCGCCGAGGCCCCACTCCTCCCGCCACGACTTGATCATGAAGGGGAAGAGTTCGCGATACTGATAGGCCCGGCCGGCGTTCGATTCGCCCTGATACCAGATCGCCCCCTTGATTCCGTAGCCGATTGAGGGCGTGAGCACTCCGGAGTGGATGTTGCCGGGGCGGGCATTGCCCTTCATCCGTCCGGCGGGATCCTGCTTGGGATCTGGTTTGCCCTTCGGCTCGCTCTTTCCCGCGGCCTTTGCCCGTTCGACTTCCTGCTTCCATTCGGCCAACTTCTTCTCGAACTCCGCTTTGGCAGTCTCGTAGTTGGCCTCTTCCTTCTCCCAGCGTTCATGGATCGTCTTGAGGGTCGGGTGGGCTGCGAGCTTGTCGCGCTTCACCCAGGCCTCGGCAGAACTCCCTCCCCACGCATTGTCGATGAGCCCCACTGGCACGCCGAGCGTCTGCTGCAGCTGGCGGCCGAAGAAGTAGCCGACCGCGGAGAAGTCGCCGACCGTGTCGGGGGAGCAGACCTGCCACTTCCCTTCGAAGTTCCACTTCGGCTCCTGCGTGCCCACCTGCGGCACCGACACGAAGCGGATGGTGGGAAACGTCGCCGCAGCCTTCTCGAGGTCGGGGTCGTTGGCCTGGTTGACGGCCCACTGCATGTTGGACTGACCGGAGCAGACCCAGACCTCGCCGACGAGCACGTCGTCGAAGGTCACGCTGTTCTTGCCCTTGATCGCCAGCGTGTGCGGGCCGCCGTACTCCTGAACCGGATCAAGAAACACGTTCCACGACCCGTCGGCGGCGGCCGCCGCCGACTTCGTCTGCCCGGCGAAGGTCACCGTCACCGCCTCGCCCGGGTCGGCCTTGCCCCAGACTTTGTTCCTGATGCCCTGCTGCAGGACCATGTGGTCGCCGAACATGTTGTTGAGCGACACGTCACCCCGGGCGGCGGCGGCGGCGGCGACGGAGAACAGGAGAGCGACGAGCGTGAAGCGGACGCTGGACATGGGCGAGTCTCTCTGGAGTGATGGTGGACCGGTTCCTCCCGAACCGGAGGATATCGCCGCGGGAAGACGGCGGAAACCCTCGAACGGATCGTGGCGGTTGCGGATGCCCCGGAGCAGCGGGCGGGTCGTGGACCCGCGGCACGGGCTTCTCGCATCACGGTTCGGCGCAAGGTATGGTGTGGTCCGGCTGCGCCGGAGATCAGGAGCTGTGCCATGACGGACGAGATGCATCGCGACGACGAGCGGACCCCTCACCATGACGACGATGACGCCCACAGGGATAACGCACGCGGGGATGACGCCCGCGGCGGCGAGAAGTCGTCGGCCACGTCCGCGGTGGCGATTCCGCTGGTCGCCCTCGGGCTCCTGGCGGCTGCCGTCTGGCTGGGTACCAAGCCCGCCCCGCAGCCAGAGCAGGCACCTTCGGCCCCGGCCCAGCCCGTGGCCACCGTCTCCGACCCGCTGCCCTCGTGGCGGGAGGGGACGGCCAAGAAGGCGATCCTCGACTTCATCGCGGCCGTGACCACCGAGTCGGCTTCGACGTTCGTGCCGCGACCCGAACGGATCGCGGTCTTCGACCACGACGGCACGCTCGTCTGCGAGAAGCCGGTGATGCACGGCATGTTCCTGGTGGATCGCGTCAAGGCGCTGGTGGAGCGGCGGCCAGAGCTGGCCCACGAGGAGCCCTATGCCACGCTGCTCACCGGCGACCTCGAGTTCATCCGCCGCCTCGGCAAAAAATTCTTCACCGACCTGACCTTCTCGACACTCGCGGGAGTGCCCGAGGAGAAGCTCGAGGCCGAGGCCCGCGACTTCATCCGTACCGCCCGCCACCCGGTCTTCGACGTGCCCCTCGGCGACGTTGCCTACCAGCCGATGAAAGAGCTGTTGTCCCTGCTCAAGGGCAAGGGCTTCGACGTCTGGATCTGCTCGGGCAGCGGTGTGCATTTCATGCGGCCGGCTGCCGAAACCTGGTACGGCATCGGCCCCGACCACGTGATCGCCTCCCGGCCCCTGACCGAGCTCCGGGAGGTGGAGGAGCCGTCGCCCGCAAACGAAAAGCACCCCAACCGCCGACTCGACCTGGTGGTGCTCCCCCAGATGCACGTGCTCAACGACGAGGAACGCAAGCCCGTCAGCATCGGCGAGCAGATCGGCCGGCGTCCGATCCTGGCCGTCGGCAACGTGGGTACCACGGGTGACATTGAAATGCTGCGGTGGTCGCAGTCTGGCGACCGACCCAGCCTCCAGCTCCTTGTTCTGCACGACGACGCAGACCGGGAGATGGCCTACGGCGAGCCGCTGAACGAGTCGCTCGACGCTGCGAAGAAATACGGCTGGCAGGTGGTGCGGATTGCCGAGGACTGGAGCCGAGTGTTCGCGAAGCCCCTGACCAAGAAGCTGCCCGCGGCCGCTCCCGTAGTGCCGACGAACGCCGTCGCGACACCGCCGCAGTATGCGGCCCCGGCGTCCGCGATCACGGCACCGGCCGAGTTGTCGCTGGCTCCGGCGGCGTCGCCATCTGCAGCGGCTCCGGCGGTGACGAAGTGGGAAAACGAAATCGCCGCCTATGAGAGACTCGAACGGGAATCCCCCGTGGAGCCGGGCGGCATCGTGCTGCTGGGGTCGTCGAACATCCGGATGTGGAACACCCTTGCCGAGGACTTTCCCGGCATGAACGTGATCAATCGCGGTGTCGGCGGCTGCCGGCTGGTGGAGTTGGTCGAGTTTGCGCCGCGGCTCGTCGCCGCCGCGAAACCGCGGGTGATCGTCGTCGCCGCCGGGACGAACGACGTCAATGCCGGCGCCGGCACCGCCGACATCCTGGCCGCCTTCGAACGACTCGTCGCCACGCTCCGCCGCGACCATCCCGACGTGACGATCGCGTTCCTCGCCATCTCGCCCACCGTGAAGCGGTGGGAGCAGTTGGAGCGTCAGGTGGAAGCCAACACTGCGATCAAGGGCTTCATCGACGCGCGGAGTGACTCGAAGCTCGTCTACCTCGATGCCAACGCGGCGTTTCTCGGTGACGACGGCAAGCCCGCGCCGGAGTGCTTTCTCGACGACATGCAGCACCCCAGCACGATCGGCAACGCCCGCCGGGCGGAGCTGATGCGGCCCGTGCTCAAGGACCTGCTCACCGCGCCCTGAACGAGAAAAGGGGGCGTCGTGGGGGCGGTGTCCGGCAGAGCAACCCGGTTGTGCGGGTCGTGACGGCCCTGTGGTCGCGAAAACCCATTCTCGCGAAATCCCAGGAAAACCCTCGAATTTCTGGGTCTTTGTGGGCTGACCCCCAGTTTCAGGGAACCCGTCACCACGGGTTTCCGCGAAAAATCGGTTTTGTCCGTTCCGGTCCCTTGAAAGCCGGATTAGTCAACGTAATCTATCCAACTTATCAGGCGGCCGAGCTGTTCGGTCGTCGGAAGAGAAGGGTCTCTTCGACCGACCGAAGTTCGGGCGCGTGCGAAAAACCTGCTCGATTTTCCCCTGTTCGTTTCCTTTTTCCTGGAGGTTTGCGTGGTTCGCAAAGTTCTTTCTGGCCTCCTGACCGCGTTCGCCGTCGTCGCCTCGTGCACCAGCACGTGGGCCGCCGACTGCGCCTGCGGCAGTGGCAGCGAGGGCGTCGTTGAAAGCGGCGCTGTCGTCAGCGGTGGTGAGTGTGGTGGTTGTGCCGCCTCGTGCGGCACGAAGACGGTGTACCAGAAGCAGTACGTGACCGAGATGAAGACGGTCACGAGCACGGAGTACACCACCGAGACTCGCGAGCGGACCTACACGGTCAACAAGCGCGTCCCGCGGACCGAGACGAAGAGCCGCACGGTCACCGTGCAGGTTCCCGAGACTCGTTCCAAGACCGTGAACTACACGGTCAACAAGAACGTGACCGAGACCAAGACGGCTGAGTACACCGTCCAGGTCCCGTACACCGAGTCGGTCGAGCAGACCTACACGGTGAACGTGCCGGTGAGCGAGGAGAAGACCTCCACCTACACGGTCATGGTTCCCAAGCAGGAAGAGAAGACTTCGACCTACACGGTCCAGGTCCCTTACACCGAGCAGGTCGAGCAGACCTACACGGTGATGACCTCCGTGCCGGAAGAGAAGACCTCGACCTACACGGTCCAGGTCCCCTACACCGAGTCGGTCGAGCAGACCTACACGGTGAACGTGCCGGTCCAGGAAGAGAAGACCTCGACCTACACGGTCCAGGTCCCCTACACCGAGTCGGTCGAGCAGACCTACACGGTGATGGTGCCCGTTTCGGAAGAGAAGACCTCGACCTACACGGTCCAGGTCCCCTACACCGAAGAGAAGGTCTCGACCTACTCGGTCAGCGTTCCCTACACCGAGCAGGTCGAGCAGACCTACACGGTGAACGTGCCCTACACCGAAGAGATGACCGGCAGCCGGACCGTGCAGAAGCGCGTCCCGGTCCAGTCGTCGAAGACGGTGCAGGTCCGCGGTGGCAGCTGGCAGACGCAGCAGTACACGGTCGGCGGTGGCGTTGACGCCAACGGC
>Ga0315902_10001215_pt1 | contig 41661 bp, 27 predicted proteins | sample LakEriMetagenome_9_FD_203523 | JGI IMG/M metagenome (GOLD analysis project Ga0315902, IMG submission 203523) | Freshwater fungal communities from buoy surface, Lake Erie, Ohio, United States - Buoy 12 MA117 | ecosystem: Environmental > Aquatic > Freshwater > Lake > Lake biofilm | place: USA...
GCGGCGCGTTCTCCCGATTCCATCGCACCCTGTAGCGAAGGATGCCTGGTGTAGTCGCCTGCGTAGAAAATCCCTCGCATGCCATCTCGTTCGATCGCTTCGCTCTGAGAGTCTTCCGATGAACTGGGCCAGCGCGGCAGAGCATCCGTCAGGTGGTACCGCTTCAGATGCCGCAAGGAGTCTGGCGGAAGACTCCAGACACGCTCCAGGTAGCGAGCGACCTCGATGGGACTGGATGGGCTTTCCGAGGGGCCGCCCACCCAACTGGCGCTGATCAACTGCTGACGATCGGGAGCCATGCTGGGATGGAGCTGGGTGGGGATCGATGCATGGACGATCGGGGCCTTCGGATCGGGAAACAGATGCAGCCAGGGTCCTGCGGGAGGCGACTGTGGAGTCGCAAAGTAATCGCAGCAGGTGACTCTCGACCCTTCATCGATGATGCTGGATCCGTGCAGCTCTGCTGCCTTCGACCGCTCGGTGGCCACCAGCACCGCAGAAGCTTCCCATTTCGACCCATCCTCCGCCTCCACCATCCCTGGCTCGATCCTCACCACCTTGCACCCTGTGCGGAGGCAGCCGGTTGGCAATCGCAGCGCAAGCTGTCGGGGAATCGCCTGGATCCCTTCGCGCGGCAAGAGCGCGTCGCCTCGAGCCTGCATGCCGAAGATCCATCGAAAAAAAGCAGTCGGCACCTCCATCTGCCGCTCCAAAAACACGCCGCTCATCCACGGCATCAAAAAGTTCTTTCTCACCGATTCCCCAAGCTGGTATCCCTTCTGCCAGTATTCGGCAGTGGTCTGCTGCATGCGACTGGGCTCCAGCTGCTTGACCTTGAGGCACGCGCGTCGAAGCCGGCGGAGTTTCCACCAATCGAAAGGCGATCCGATCCCTTCGAGGGCAAGGGTGGGGAGGAGCCCTGGGCACCGCCAGGGATCGACCATGGTGCGACGGCGATGGCGCAGCCAGATTCTTGCACCTGGAAGAAACTTCGCCCCTTGAAGCGCGTTGATGGCGATCCATCGTTGAACCGATGGGTAGGCAGTCTGCAAAACCTGAAAGCCACGATCCAGAAGAAAACCATCGACTAGGTCAGTTGCCATTCGGCCCCCGGGCCGATCCGATGCCTCGATCACCAAGCAGGACTTCCCGGCCGCCACCAGCGCGTTGGCGGCAATCAGACCCGACATGCCCGCACCTACGATCACAACATCCAGCTTTGGCATGGCACCCAGAGATTACGATTCCTTTGGTTGGCGTTGGGGGTCGAGCCACAGTGGGGCTCATCCAACCTCCCGGGAGTGATGATTGTAGGGACTCTGCCAATCGTTCCGATCAGCGAAGAGGAGGCACTTGAGGAAAAAAGTAACGAATAGGAAAAATTTTTGCTTTTCGCGATTTCTATTCCAAAGTTGAGCGTTCGCCCGAGCGGGCGAGAAAAACTTGGTCCAATTGTGTCAAGGTTGCTCAATGATGAAACGGTATTCTGCTGGACTGATTCTACTGCTGGCGACCGCCAGTGGATGCGGCATTTGCAAGTCGATCGAACAGTGGAAGTGCGACAACCTTGGGATGTGCCATTTTGGAACGTCTCCAAGCAGTCCGTACAATCCCTACGGCTACGGCTCGGCCGCTCCGGCCCCAGGGGTGTATCCATCGACCCCCGGTTCAAGTTCGATCTACGGCACTGGTGCACTCCAGGCACCGGGGACTCCCGGGATGGTTGTTCCAGGAGTGTCTGGGGTTCCTGGCAGCATGTCGACCGGCACGCCCGGATGTTCGACCTGCGGTCCCTGACCCTGACCTAAGGGCTCCCTTTCGACCAGCCTTTTTCTCGCCGAATGGCCTCCCATGCATCATGGTCTAGCGCTTGCTCGCAATCGGCCAGATAGATGGTAGCCACCGCGTTGCCGATCAGGTTGGTGATCGACCGAGCTTCGGACATGAAACGATCGACCCCCAGAAGCATGGCGATGCCCTCCAGGGGAATCACCTTCAATGCGGCTAGCGTGGAGGCCAGGACTACCATGCCGCTTCCGGTGACCCCAGCGGCTCCCTTGCTGGTGATCATCAGAGTTGCCAGGATGATCCCGATCTGCGTCCAGGAGAGGGTGACCTGATAGACCTGCGCCAAGAACAGGACCGCCATCGATAGGTAGATGCTGGTGCCATCCAGGTTGAACGAATAGCCAGTGGGCACCACCAGCCCAACCACCGCCGGTCGGCACCCCATCTCTTGCAGTTTGGTCATCAAGGCGGGCAATGCCGATTCGCTGGATGAGGTCCCCAGAACCAGCAGCAACTCCTCCTTCAGATACCTCAGCAAATCAAACATGCGAACGCCGGCGCGCCGGACGACCGGGGTCAGCACTCCACCGACGAATAGCGCCATCGTCGTGTAGACGCAGAGCATCAGTTGAGCCAGCGGCCAGAGCGCAGCGATTCCGTATTTTCCAACCGTCGCCGCCATCCCACCAAAAGCCCCCAGTGGTGCCGCCAGCATCAGCAGAGACAACCCCAGGAAAGTCCAACGCATTCCTTGCTGAAGGCGAGTCAGCAGAGCTTGATTTCCGGGGATCTGTTGAATTCCGATCCCCAGCAGCAGAGAAACCAAAAGCACCTGCAGCGTTCCGTTGTCGCGGAGGAAATGCCAGATCGCCAAAAGCTTTCCCCCTGCCTCTGGAGCCACCTGCTTGGCTACTTCCAAGCCTTTGGCAGAAGCCGGAAGCGTCGAACGATCGGTGGTAGGAAGGATGCCGCGCCCCGGCTGCCAACAGGAAGCGACCACGATGCCGATGACCAAGGCCAAGGTGGTGATGATCTCGAAGTAGAGTAGAGCTTTCAGGCCCAACCGACCGACAGTTCCCAGGGTGGCAACCGAAGCGACTCCAAGGGTAATCGTGAAGAAGACCAAAGGATAGACGAACCACTTGACGGCGGTGATGAACCCCTTAGCGATCGGCTCACAGGAGGCAGCGGTTGGCGGATCCACCATCCCCAGCAAGATGCCCAGCAGCATCGCCAACAGCACGGTGGGAGTCAGATAGCGATGGATCAATTTGAGTCGTCGCTGAAGGGAGATCGGAGGATCGATCGACGCGACGTCAGGCGACATGGCAATGGCTCGCTTCTCGGAAACATCACGGTTCGCAGCAACAGGGGCGAATGACTATTATGTCCGCCATAAGAACATAAGGATGCCATGGGCAGACAGCTCGGCCGAATCGATCGATTCGAGATTCCCAATGCCGCGTCTGTTCCCTGGATGACCTCCGGGGTATTGTAAGACGAATCGGCAGCAGGACGGGCCGCCGATGCGAACTTGACTCGAGAAACCCCAGTCTCTGGATTGCACTGCACCGGATCCTCCATGCCTCAATCGATCGTCGTGACGGATCGTCTTCCCGCCCCAGCGCAAACGCTGCTTGGTGCCTTGCAGAGCCTAGCAGGGATGAAACGAAGCGAAGCGGAAAGGCTGATTCGTCTGGGGGTGGTCGAGGTGTCGGGGATCGTCCGCACGCAGGGTCATTGGCGCGTGGCGCCTGGTGATCGCATCCAGTGGGAACCGGTCCCTGCACCACCGCCGGTAGCAGCCCCCTCTTCCACCAGGGAGCCGGTGGAGATTCTCTTTGAAGACGATGCGATCTGGGTTCTTGCCAAGCCGGCTGCCATGCTGACGGTCCCGACGACTTGGGGTGAGTCGAACACGTTGCAGGGCTGGGCCACCAAGCGACTCCAGAGGCAAGTGCCCGGCGGGAAGGCATGCTGTGTCCAGCGACTGGATCGGGGCGTCTCTGGGGTGCTGGTGATGGCCAAAAGCCTCGCCGTGGCGCAACAGCTAAGAACACAATTTGCTGCCCGAAAACCGAAACGTCGCTACATCGCCATCGTCCTAGGGAACCCGCAGCAACAGCGTGGCACGGTGCAGTCCTACATGGCCACGGACGCTCAACTGAATCGATATAGCGTTCAAGACCCATCCCAAGGGGAGTTGGCGATCACGCACTATCAGGTTCAATTCCAACTGCAGGACGCCGCAATGATTCAGGTGGAATTGGAGACAGGCCGGCGCAATCAAATCCGGGTTCACATGGCGGACCTGGGGCACCCTGTGCTGGGGGACCCCCGATACGGTCGAAACTTCCCACCTCACCCGCAGTGGGTCTGGGATCGCCTGGGACTACATGCCTACGCTCTGCGATTCAATCATCCAGTGACCGGTGAAGAGATGGATTTCGATTTGCCATGGCCCGAACCTTTTCGGGTATTCAAACGCAAAGCGACTCCTGCGTCGGAAACTGCGCGAGGCGGCCGGCGATCGCCTGCATCAAGAAAACCTCAGGATTCGGGAAGAGACGACGGCTGATCGCTGCTGAGTCCAGATCACGCGATGCGGCAGATCGACCGAAGCGGTTTCGATGGTCGGATGTTCCCACCCAACGCCTGCGGTTGGTACATTACAAGTAGACTTCTAGGACTCTCTTAGCGTTTCGTCAGCAATCAAGGTGTTGAGAGGCGCAAGGGGGGTCCGCCATGCAACTGCCCATTCTCACTTTCGGAGGGATACCGATGTCGCAACAAGGAAACGACTCCTGGAGACTCGGCCTCAGATCGATAGCTGTTCTTTTGATGCTTACACTGTCCCAGACCTGGATCGCACCAGCGGCTTGTGGGCAGGAAACAACCCCACGATTCAACTCGGCCTGGATTCTGCCAGGAGATCGTGTCGCATGGCTGGGGGGGCGACTTTGGGAGGAGCTGGCCGAGCGGGGGGACCTGGAGTCCATCCTATCGATTCGCATGGTGGGCCAGCCGATTGCCTTCCGCAATGTCGGATGGAGCGGCGATGATGTCGAAGGGCGCGCCCGGGCCGTCTTTGGATCGGTGGAAGATGGATACAAGCGGCGGCTGGTCGATCTAAAACAGGCGGATCCCACAGTGGTCTTCGTCCACTACGGATTTTCTGAGGCGATGGACGACGGGTGGAATGACCAGCGGTTCGACAAAGGGCTGCGACGCCTTTTGACCGACCTGAAACCTTTGTCGTACCGGCTGGTCCTCTTGCAATCTCCTCCCATTCCAGCTGGAACACGATTCCCAGAAATCCGCCGCGACCTTTGCAACCAGAAAATCGAACGGTTCAATCAGGTCATCAAGCAGATCGCCGATCAGGAAGGCATGAAAGTGCTGCAGATTCCCGAATGGACTCCTGAAATGAGCGACGACGGGATCCAATTGCATGCGGCAGGCTATCAGGAATTCGCCAGCCGATTCGCATCGCTATTGGTCCCTGGAAAGAGCCAGGAACTGCCAGGGGAACTGCGAGTCGATTTGAAGGGAAATGGCAACCTGTCGCTGGGCGACTGGTCGCTGCAGGTGATCGACCGCGACGGAGCTACTGGAAAGTGGCGGTTGGAGGAAGCGTTTGCTGCTTTGCCAGAGCGATCGCTAGACCAGGCGACTTCGGATGGAAGAAGCGTGCGAAAGAGTCGTCGTCTGGTTGTGACCGGCCTACCCTCAGGGCGCTACCAATGGACGCTCGAAGGAGAAGTGATCGCCGTAGGCAGTGCCGAAGATTGGGCAAAGGGAATTGAGGTGTCGGGGGTCGGCGCGGATCGTCAGCGACTGGCACTGCAGAAGACAGCCAAAGAGAAGGACACCCTTTTCATGCACCAGTATCGCCCCCAGAACGAAACCTATCTCTTCCTCTTCCGAAAGCATGAACAGGGGAACAACGCCGGGGAGGTCCTGGCATTTGAGAAACTGGCGAAGCAGTGGGATGCCAGGATCCAAGACCTGTCCAAACCCAAACGATACACATGGGAATGGACTCGAGTCGGCGACTGATCGACAAAGAATCGCGAAAAGTCTACCTGCTGCATCTCGCCCGTAGGACGGCATGCCGACCGGACCAATGCAATCTCAAGGCGTGGGTCGGATATGTCGCATGCGATGGAGAGGGTGCAAACCGGGCTTTTGGACCGCGGGAAGTCTTGTTAAAAAACTCCGATCGGCCATTCTGGGCTCCTTTGGTCTTCTCACCGAAGGAGCGAGCGGTAGGATGTTCGTCGACGCCTGATGATCCAAGGTGGATGGAACAGTCGCTTCGACGGCAATACGTGTAGCCCATTGGTGGCAAAAAGGAATTCCCCATGAAATTCCGTTTTCCGATCGTTATCATCGACGAAGACTTTCGGTCGGGCAATACTTCGGGGCTGGGGATACGGGCTCTCGCGGAGGCAATTGAAGGGGAAGGAGTCGAAGTGGTCGGGGTGACCAGTTACGGCGACCTCTCGCAATTCGCACAGCAGCAGAGTCGAGCGAGCGCGTTCATCTTGTCGATCGATGATGAGGAATTCAGCCACGATGGCTCGCCGGTGCCCGCCATTTTGAATCTTCGGCAGTTCATCTCCGAAATCCGCTTTCGCAATGCAGAGATTCCGATTTTCCTCTATGGCGAGACGCGGACGGCTCGGCATATCCCCAACGATATTCTGCGCGAACTGCATGGTTTCATCCACATGTTCGAAGATACGCCGGAGTTTGTCGCCCGGCATATTGTTCGGGAGGCGAAGTCGTACACTGACGGACTGTTGCCACCGTTTTTCCGCGCGTTGGTCAACTACGCGAAAGATGGGTCTTACTCGTGGCACTGCCCAGGGCACTCCGGTGGCGTCGCCTTTCTGAAGAGCCCAGTCGGTCAGATGTTTCATCAATTCTTTGGTGAGAACATGTTGCGTGCCGACGTCTGCAACTCCGTCGAAGAACTGGGTCAGTTGCTCGATCACACCGGGCCAGTGGCAGCATCGGAGCGGAATGCGGCACGGATCTTCAATGCCGATCATTGTTTTTTCGTCACCAACGGGACGTCGACCTCGAACAAGATGGTCTGGCATAGCACTGTAGGATCGGGAGACATCGTCGTCGTCGACCGCAACTGCCACAAGTCGATCCTGCACGCCATCGTGATGACGGGAGCCATTCCCGTTTTCCTGACCCCCACAAGAAATCATCTCGGGCTGATCGGACCAATCTCGCTGGAGGAGTTCGAACCGGCGAACATCCAGCGCAAGATTGACGCCAACCCCTTTGCTCGGCAGGCACAAGAGGAGAACCCCGATCGCAAGCCTCGCATCCTGACGATCACTCAGAGCACTTACGACGGCGTGATCTACAACGTTGAGAAGCTCAAGAAGCTGCTGGACGGAAACATCGGAACGCTCCATTTCGATGAAGCCTGGTTGCCCCATGCGTCCTTCCATGACTTCTACCGCAATTTCCACGCGATCGGCCGAGACCGCCCCCGCTGCGAGGAGGCGATGGTCTTCGCCACGCATTCCACACACAAGCTACTGGCGGGTATCTCCCAGGCGTCACAGATTCTGGTGCAGGAATCGGATCGTACCAAACTGGACCGCCATCTCTTCAACGAAGCCTACTTGATGCACACCTCCACCTCGCCTCAATACGCCATCATCGCCAGTTGCGATGTGGCGGCAGCGATGATGGAACCTCCGGGAGGCACCGCGTTGGTCGAAGAATCGATCCTCGAAGCGCTCGATTTTCGCCGAGCCATGAAGAAAGTCGATCAGGAGTGGGGCAAGGATTGGTGGTTCCAGGTCTGGGGACCTGATGACATCGCCGAAGATGGGATCGGTCAGCCAGAGGACTGGATGCTCAAGGCGGAAGATACCTGGCATGGTTTCGGCCCGCTGGCTGCTGGCTTCAACATGCTGGACCCCATCAAAGCCACCATCATCACGCCAGGCCTGGATGTCAGCGGTCGCTTCTCCGAAACCGGCATCCCTGCCTCGATTGTCACACGGTACTTGGCTGAGCATGGAGTCATCGTCGAGAAAACGGGGCTTTACTCGTTCTTCATCATGTTCACGATCGGCATCACCAAAGGCCGGTGGAATACGCTGCTGAGCGCCCTTCAGCAGTTTAAGGACGACTACGACAAGAACCAAAAAATGTGGAAGATTCTTCCCGAGTTCTGTCAGCATCACCCGCATTATGAAAAGGTAGGATTGCGAGATCTTTGCCAAGAGATCCACGACACCTACCGCGACAACGACGTGGCGCGCGTCACCACCGAAATGTACCTATCGATTTCGCAGCCTGCGATGAAGCCATCCGATGCGTATGACATGATGATCCGCCGAGAGATTGAGCGGGTGGAGATCGATCACCTGGAGGGTCGCATTACCAGCGTCCTGCTGACCCCCTATCCACCAGGCATTCCGTTGCTGATTCCTGGGGAACGATTCAACAAAACGATCGTCGAGTACCTCCAGTTCGCCAGAGAATTCAACCGCAGGTTTCCTGGATTCGACACCGACATTCACGGACTTGTAGAAGAGGATTCGCCGCAAGGGCGGCGTTACTTTGTCGACTGCGTCCAGCCCGGTAACTCCGCACTGCGGCCCCCGACGCAGGCTGCCGCAGGCGCCTCCCGCGCCGCCTCGGCACGCAAGTAACCACGCCCAAGTCGCTTGGACCTCCCTGCCCTTGGGAACTGGACCACCCGCCGCGAACTTCTAAAATAAGTTCCTTGGCAAGTAGAGATCCTGCCCCGGGGAGTGACGCAGCACTCGTCGGAATCGCTGTGGTCCAAGCCCACGGGGTGAGCCCCATCGGGTGTGGATCATCGACCTGGGTGTTCCACAAAGAAACGCCTGGAGCCTTGGGAGGCATTGGATGAGCGACGAAGAGGAACCAGTCGGGGACCTTCCTTCGACCGATCACGCCCGGACAGGCAAGGTCGCTCCTACCACGTCGTCGGGCAACACCCCCGATGCCTCTGCCGAGATCCCCAAAGACATCAAATACATACTCGGGATAGGCCCCCAGCGAGCCGAATCGCTCAAGAAACTGGGTGTCCATCGACCGATCGATCTTCTTTTTTATTTCCCACGATCGTATCAGGAACCTGCCGTCCATTGCCCGACCAGCCAATGGGTCGCCGATCAACGATGCAGTGCTGTTGGGGAAGTGGAATCGATCGAGGTGCGAGGCACTGCCGAGGGGCGAACGATCCTGGGAGTATTGCTGCGATGCGAAGGAGGTGGATACGTTCGGCTGGTCTGGTTCAATCAACCCTTCCGTCGCGATCAACTGGCGCGCGGGATGCGACTGCTGGCAACCGGAGTGGCTAAATCTACCGGTGTCCATTGGGAGATGCGGCATCCCGATTTTCTGGTCTTGGGTCCTGACAGCCCCGTGCCACAGGGGAAACCGATTCCCATCTATGGTCTGACCGAAGGGATTCAGCAGCGGCACCTGATGCAGAGCATCGACCAGTTGCTTCCCATGATCCTGCCTTGTATCGAAGAAGTACTTCCGGAGGAGTTTCGACAGCAACATCACCTGATGGAGATCCGTCAGGCGCTGCGAACGATTCATCAACCGGAAACGATGGAAGAGGCGGAACTGGCGAGGCGACGCTTCATCTTCCAGGAATTGCTGCATCTGCAACTAGCCATCGGCCTGCGTCGCAGTCGCCTGGCGCACCAGCAGGCCGCCGCTTCCTTGCCGACATCGGCAGTCATTGACGCCAGGATCTTCCGGAGGTTTCCCTTTGAGCTAACGGGGGATCAGCGGAAGGCGATCCACCAGATCGCCGACGACATGGCGCGTACCACACCGATGAATCGGCTGGTTCAAGGGGATGTCGGAAGTGGCAAGACGGCGGTGGCTCTCTATGCCATGCTTTTGGCGGTAGCCAATGAGCATCAGGCGGCATTGATGGCTCCAACCGAGGTGCTGGCCAGACAGCATTTCCAAAAACTACAAGAAAGCCTTCACGGAAGCCGGGTTCATATCGACTTGCTGGTAGGAAGTCTCACCGCCTCCCAGCGTCAGGAGGTGCTCCAGAGACTGGCGCTGGGGACCACCGACCTGGTCGTCGGCACGCAGGCACTGGCGAGTGATCAAGTTGCCTTCGCGAAACTTGGCTTGGTGGTGATCGACGAACAGCACAAATTCGGGGTGGAGCAGCGAGCGAGCCTTCGGGGGGGCGAACAGGCGCCGCATTATCTTGTGTTGTCGGCGACTCCCATTCCTCGAACCCTCACGATGACTGCCTTCGGCGATCTGGATGTCTCCATCCTACGCGACAAACCGCCCGGTCGCATGCCCGTCCATTCCTACTTGGCCAAGCCGGAACAGGAAAGTTCCTGGTGGAACTTCGTCGCCAAGCAAGTCGATCAAGGCAGGCAGGCGTACGTGATTGCGGCGCGCGTTAGCCAGAGCGATGAGGAGGGACTGCAGGGAGCCCAACAGGTCTACCAGCAATTGCAGGAAGGACCGCTGAAGCATCTGGCCCTGGGACTGCTCCACGGACGCATGGAAGGATCGGAAAAACAAACCACCCTCGACCAATTCGCCGGGGGATCGATCGATGTGCTGGTAGCCACCACCGTGGTGGAAGTGGGTATCGACGTCCCAAACGCTACCGTCATGACCATCCTCGACGCCGACCGACTGGGACTCTCGCAGTTGCACCAGTTGCGCGGTCGCGTCTCCCGAGGCAGTTTTCCTGGCTACGTCTGCCTCATGGTGCGCCAGTCACTGGCGGACCAGGAGAATCAGCGTCTGGAAGCCTTCATCGCCAGCGATGATGGATTCCAACTGGCAGAGGTCGACTGGAAGCTACGTGGACCAGGGGACCTTCTGGGAACCCGACAACATGGGCTACCGCAATTCCGCATCGCCGACCTGATCCGAGATCAGGCCGTCGTAGAAACCACCCAGTCCGCCGCCCGAGCAATCCTCCAAGCCGATCCCCTCCTGGATGCACCGCACTGGGCCCAACTGAAAAAACAAGTCCTCGCACGCCATGGCCAGTCGCTCGATTTTGGCGACGTCGGATAGGACACCCGCAAGAGGGGGTGGGCCGTGTCCGATTTGGGCTTGGAAGTGGTCGGATTCTCTTTTATATTGCTGGATTCGATGGTTGGAGGACGAAATTCATCCTCGTCCCGACCGGATTGCACTGGATGATCGCAATCCGGATCGGTTGGATCCCCTGAATCTATCTTTCGAGCGGACGATGACCAAGCAAAAGACGCATAAGGCGACCAAGAAGCGATTTCGACTGACCGCGACCGGGAAGGCAAAGCATCGCAAGGCGGGTACCAGCCACCTAGCAGTGCGAAAGACGCCCAAGCGAATTCGCCAACTTCGTGGCACCAAAACAGTCGAAACGAACATGGAGCGGGTGATCCATGCAGCGCTTCGAGGCAACAGCTACTAGGATGTCCCGGGTGGTGAGTCGATCGCTTCCCGGACAAGGACTTCGTAGACGGTAGCCAACCTGGTTTCAGGATGGCCAGATGGACGGAAAGTCCATCGATAGGACTGGAGTGCCAGACCAGATCCTTGGGTTCAACAACTGCCAGCATCCTTGGAAACAAGGGTGAATAGCTTGACGGCTCAGGGCCGTCAGGCCGGGATGCACTCCCCCCCTCCAATCGATCCATCCTCTTGGGATGAGATTGAAACGAGCGATGGCGGTGACCTGAAGGTTTCACGACAAGAGGAAAATCGGACCAATGCGTACCACCAAAGGTCATGCGCGACGACGGGCCAAAAATCGTTTGTTCAAGAGAGCCAAAGGGTACGTCGGTGGACGTAGGCGTCTCTACCGCACCGCGAAGGAGAACCTGGTGCGGGCAGGTGTCTTTGCCTATCGTGACCGTCGTCGCCGACGTCGCGATTTCCGACGCCTCTGGATCATTCGACTGAGCGCCGCGGTGCGTCAGTACGATCTCCGCTATAGCGAATTCATCCACGGGTTGCAGCTGGCCAAGGTCGAATTGGATCGCAAGCAGCTTTCCGAAATGGCGATTGCGGATCCTGCAGCATTCCAGCAGATCGTCGAATCGGTCAAGAAGCATCTAGTGGCGGCCTGAAAGGGGCGCCATGAGTCTTCAGGTTTTTCTTGAAACGCTGGACTCCTTGGAGCGTCAGGCCAAGGAGCAGTTCGCTGGGGTGGTCGATGCGAACGACCTGGAGCGCTTGCGCGTCGAATTTCTGGGGGCCAAGAACGGTCTTCTGAAGGCGGCTCAAAAGCAACTGGGTGCGGTACCGGTTGCTGACAAGCCAGCGGCCGGAAAGCGATTCAACGAGGTGCGGGAAGCGATCGAAAGCCTGTTGGAAGAAACCTCCAACAGGTTGGGCGGCCTCCCGGTAGCCAAGCTCACAGGTCCGCTTCCTGACTGTACCCTACCCGGCTTGCCACCTCACCTGGGGCATCTCCATCCAATCACCCAAACGATTGAATTGCTCAAGGAGATCATGGGGCGGCTTGGGTTTACGGTCACCGAGGGACCGGAGGTGGAGGATATCTGGCATAACTTCGTCGCGCTGAACATTCCCGACGACCATGTGGCTCGCGATCCAGCTGATAACTTCTATCTCCAGCCGATCGACAAGAAGAAAAGCGATGAGGCGCCTGCCCTCCTTCGCAGCCAGACCAGCACCGTCCAGATACGGGTGATGGAGACAACCAAGCCACCGATTCGCATCATCTCGTTGGGCAGGGTCTATCGACCGGACGAAGCGGATGCCACGCATTACCCAATGTTCCATCAGATGGAAGGTCTGTGGGTCGACCAGCACGTCACCATGGCCCAACTGAAAAGTGTGCTCCGGATGTTTGCGACCAGCTACCTGGGTGGCGATGTCCAGATCCGTTTCCGTCCCTCGTTTTTTCCTTTCACCGAACCGAGTGTGGAAGTCGACTTCTTCTGGAACGGTCATTGGATGGAGTTTGGTGGCGCCGGGATGGTCGACCCCAACGTGCTGACCAGCGTCGGGATCGACCCCGACCGATACAGTGGTTTCGCTTTCGGTCTGGGAGTGGAACGGCTTTGCATGCGGCGATTCGGGATAACCGATATCCGCGACCTCTACCGAAATGACGTCCGATTTCTTCGTCAGTTCTAGGGACTGCCATGCTCGTCTCATGGGATTGGTTGTCGCAGTATGTACTTCTGGATATGCCACATCAGGAGCTGGCCGATCGGCTGGCTCTAAGCGGACTCAATCACGAGTCGACGACGTTTCACGATGGCGATCCGGTCTTGGATCTGGAAGTGACTAGCAATCGAGGGGATTGCCTGAGCCATCTGGGGGTGGCAAGGGAAATCGCGGTGCTTTATGACCGTGAGGTCTGCATTCCGGATCCTCAGCCAACGGCCGCCGGTCCGGCGATCGAGCGGCAGTGGAGCCTGGAGAATCATTGGGAGGAAGCCTGCCCGAGATACACCGCACGAATCGTTCGTGGCGTTCGTGTCGGACCCAGCCCTTCCTGGTTAGTCCAACGTCTTGCCGCCTGCGGTATCGGAACGGTCAACAACATCGTCGACATCACCAATTATGTGATGCTGGAATGCGGCCAACCGCTCCATGCGTTCGACCTGGCCAAGCTCCATGGCGGAAAGATCGTCGTCCGTCCTGGGCGGCCAGGTGAATCGATGGTGGCGATCGACCACAAGACCTACGCTCTGAACCCTTCGATGCTGGTCATCGCTGATGCAACCAAACCCGTGGCGATCGCTGGGGTGATGGGGGGGGAAGGCTCCGAGGTATCCACGCAGACTATCGACCTGTTGATCGAAGCAGCAGACTTCGTACCCAAAGTGGTCCGAACCGCGTCGAGAAGTCTTCGCTTGCACTCCGCTGCGTCGTTTCGATTCGAACGCAGGATCGATCGACATCGGCTCGACTGGGCCTCAAGGCGATGCTGCCAATTGATTCAGGAACTGGCGGGTGGAACGTTGGATACAGGAGTGCTCGATAGCGCCCCAGCCGCCGCAATGCTGCCGGTGGTACCGCTTCGCGAGAAGCAAATCGCACGTGTCCTCGGGATCGAAATCCCGAAGCAGGAGATCGAGCGGATATTGACAGCGTTGGGATGCCGAAACCATGGCTGCCACGATGGCGACTGGCAATGGCAAGTGCCTTCTTGGCGATCGGATTTGACGCGGGAAATCGATTTAATCGAAGAACTAGCGAGAATCCATGGCTACGAAAAAATTCCTGAAAACGCGATCGTCCCAGTCTTTCCCTCCGCCAAGCGTTCCAAGGATCTGATGGTCGAACGTCTGCGGCCGCTTCTGGCAGGATGCGGGTTTGATGAATCGCTGACCCCCAGCCTGGTCTCCAAGGAAATGGATGGGATGATGAGCGCCTGGACCGAGGCCCCCAGTCGCGCCAGCCGCCAGCCGTTGCTGGAAGGTGCGCAGCAACTGCGCCGAAGCCTTGTTCCCAGCCTGCTTCAATGCTGGATTGGTCAGGCCGACCATATCGCCGGCCAAGTGCGACTCTACGAAATCGCCTCGATCTACCAAGTCGACGGCTCGCGGGGCGACCTGCCTGCCGAGCAATGGACATTGGGCTTGCTTGGGGATGCGGACGATCGAATCGTTCGTGGCTTGATCGAGGAACTGTTTGTCCGCGTCATGGGAAATCCAAGTCGCTGGGAAATCCAGCGATGGGATCACGCGTCGATCGAACCGGCGACCGGCTTGGCCTACCGAATGGATGGTAAGCAGTTGGCTTGGCAGGGGCAATTGAGCTATCGACTGCGCCAAAAAATGAAGGTAACCCGCCCGCTCGTTCTGGCCGAAGTGCATTTGGATCTTTTGCTGGAGAATTTCCAGCCAGTACCAACCTGGCAGCCCACCCTCCCTTTCCCGGTCGTCCAGCGAGATGTCAACTTGGTCGTTCCCGAATCCCTTCCCTGGGCCGCACTGGAGCAAACGATCCGGGCGTCGGCTGGACCATGGTTGAAAGGAATCCACTTCCACGAAACCTACCGCGACTACGCGAAAGACGGCAACGATCGCAAACGGTGGTTCTTCTCTCTGGATTTCCAGCACCCTTCCCAAACGCTCACCGGAGATCAGGTGCGAGATGCCATGAAGGCAATGTTGGATGCGTGCGCCGAGCAGCATCAGGCGACGCTTCTGAGCGGTTCCTTGTAGCGATTCGGATTGGCATCCGAGAGCCTCTCGAAACTGTGCCCGTGAAGCTGGTACAATCGGTTCGACGGTAGCGATCCAACTCGCAGCGATCCGATCGATCGCGTCATTCTCGTCGTTGGAAAGTCGTCGCTTGGCCAGCATAAGGAAGTCGGGATGGTCTGGAAACTCGATGGTGACACCGCGCATTGGAATCGTGACGGAGTGCAGCTGACGGCTCCTTTGGGCCATATTCAGCGAGGCCTGGAATGGTCGATGGATGGGCGGGAAGAATCGAAGAGCCGACTGTTTCAGATCGATCTTCGCGAGGTGCCTCCGCCCCGTTTGTCCGATGCCTATATTCGCGGCGACGATCTGGTGGTCCTTTATCCGGAGCATCGCCAGCAGCCCTACAGCCTGCAACTCGATTTTCGTGCGTTGCAGGCCCCTGGGATGCGTCTGGGGCTTGAACTATGGGTCAGTGTCCATACGCAACTTTTGGAGTGCTATCCCGCTGTGCAGATCAGCTTTCGATCGCAATCGGCTGGACTGCGAGGCCCCACTCACAGCGATCCTGGCGCACCACTGACGATCCACCATGAGGCATGGACGCCTGGCTACAGCAGCTGCATTTGGGTTCATCCCCTGGATGCTCCCGAAGCGAGTTGGAGCGAAACCAGCCCTGGAGATCGTCAGAGTGTGCTGCTGTTCGGGAACTTTATGGAAAAAGGGGTGATTCGTCGCGCTCGGCTTCAGTGGTGGCTGGGAGCCACATCGCTGGACCCAGCCAACTTGGCTGCGTTGGGGCAGCAATTCGCCACCAGTCCACTGCCGCTCACGGCCTGATCGATAGAAAGATGCGACTAGCTGCTTCGAGCCTCCTAGTGGACTGACGCTCGCTCTCCGTGCCGACAACCCATCTCACCAAGTGCTCCTCCCCGCCTTCCAGCCCATCCGCGCCATGCAGTCGCTACCGACTGCGTGGCGCCTAAGCCCCGTAGAGATCTGTCGCATGCCAGCCAGTTCGCTTCGCGTTGGACTTTCCATCGCCGTCTTTCTTGTTCTGTCTGCCTTCCTTGCCCCTTGCCGCACCTCCCACCTGAGGGCCCAGGAAGTCACCTATGAGGTACCGGGATTCGAACGGTGGATGGAACAGGTGCAGCGCCTGCAGCAACTCCATCAACCCGGCGCTTTTTCCGATTGCACCCTGTGGGATCCCTGGTTGCCGCGAGCGACATTGGGCTACCAGGCGACTGCGGCCGATCGATATCAAGCCAGCCTTTTGGCGAGGCGGATCGATTCTCAGGGTTATGTTTCGATGCAGCAGCATCGTGGGATGGCGCACAGCGAGGGATGGCCTTTCCCTGGTTGGCAGCAGAGCACCGGAAAGGGATGGCACTTCAGTCTCCATGGAGATATCTGGGCCATCCAGAATTTCCGCTCGCAACCAGAAAACTCCTGGGATTCGTGGGAGATTCAAGGGGCCCAAGTGGTCGGAATCGATCCCGCTGAGGGCTTGGTGCTTCAGGCAACCGCGGATCGTATAGTGATCACCACACCCAAGATTGGATGTGGCACGATCGTCGCTCCTTTTGCACGACTGGAGATGTCGCATCCGGAATTGCCTGCGGGATCGGAGGGGCGGATCCAGTGGCGCATGAAGGAGGAGGCGGAGTGGAGCGACACGAGGCACGTGGCGTTCCAGGTTGCACCGACCAACGGATCCCATCGCTACTACAACATCCCGCTCTATCTGCACCCAGAGTACGGCGGGCTGCTGGAGCGATGGAGGATCGACCTACCGGCGGTGGTCGGGGCTCAGTGGGTACTCAAGTCGGTATGCACTGCGATCGACACCCGGCATCCGATCACCAACACCAACTATCTCATCGCCTGCAGCGACCTGCTGGAGTGGACCGGTCGCATCGATTTTCTCAGAGAGAATATCGATCGCATGCGAACGGCTCTTCGGTTTGCGATCGAGGAATTCTCGGTGGAACGCGAAGGCATGGTCCTGGTCCCCTGGGTGGGACACGATGGTCGCAGCGGTCTCGACAGGACTGAGGGAAAAAGCAAGATTCGTCCCGGATTGGGGGTGGGGAACAACTACTGGGACCTGCTCCCCTTTGGCGGCCGCGATGCATTGGCGTCGATGATGATGGTGGCGGCGCTAGAGCGGATGGCGAGGCTTGAAAAGGAGATCGCAGCGCATCCGCAATGGGGAATCCCTACACCGCAGTCCTCGCGCGATGCTGGGGCGTTGGAAAACCTCGCGAATCGGTGCCGGGAAACTTTTCAAAAGCGGTTTTGGTCCGACCAGACCGGCCGGCTGATCGGATGGGAAGACCTGCAAGGCCAGCGCTACGACTATGGATTTACCTTTCTGAACCTGGAAGCGGTGGCTCGCGGCTTGACCACTCCCGATCAAGCCCAATCGATCTTCGACTGGATCGATGGCAGGCGGCTTGTAGAAGGTGACACGTCGCAGGGGGAGGACATCTACCACTGGCGATTTGGACCGCGAGCCACAACGAAGAGAAATGTGGACGTGTATTGCTGGGCTTGGAGCGACCCGGGTTCGATTCCTTGGGGAGGCCAGGTACAGGATGGCGGAGCGGTGCTGGGATTCAGCTACTTTGACTGGTTGGCTCGTATCCGAACCAGTGGCCCAGACAACGCCTGGGCCAAAATGCAGCAGACGCTGGAGTGGTTTGAGGAAGTGCAATCGGCAGGCGGATACCGCATCTACTACAAGGACCGGACGCGTGGCACACTGCAGGGAGGAGGCACCGCTGGAGGCCTGGGACTGGATGAAGAATTCCTGGAAAGCGCGTTGGTTCCGACGATCCTCATCGATGGATTCCTCGGCTGGGAACCTCGACTCGGCGGCGCCCTCTTTCAACCGAGACTACCCAAGGGTTGGCCGAGCCTGAAGGTCCGCAACCTCCACTTCCACGGTACATCGATCGACCTAGAAGCCAAGCAGGATGGAAGCCTTCGGATCGAAGCACCGCTGGACCATCCCGACTGGACGATCCAAACAACGCAGGGTGAAAGCCTCTGGAAGTCCGGCGACCCCGTCTGGGAAATCGGTCAGCCGAGTCGATAGAAGCCGACGGCGTTTTTCCACCATAGCTTTTGGCGGTTTTCCGCCGACCGATCGGCGATGATTTCTGTCAGCATCGCGTACCACTGCTGGAAGGTACCGCCCAACAGGCATACGGGCCAGTCGCCACCAAAGACAACGCGGTCTGGCCCAAAGGCATCTAGACAATGATTGATGGCTGGGGCCAAGTACTCTGCGCCGGCGCCCTTGGGCAACGTCGCGATCACCCCAGAGATCTTGCAGTAGACATTGGGCAACGATGCCAGATCATCGATACTCTTTCGCCAAGCGTCGACCGAATGCTTCGGTGTGGTCGCTGGGCTTTTCTGCCATGCGGTCAGATCTGGATTGCCGCAATGATCCAGCATGAATCGGGTATCCGGACACTGGGAAGCGACATGACAAGCGTCTGGCAGTTCCTGGGGGCGCATGCAGAAATCAAAACTCCAGTCGATCTCCCCCAGACGCTTCATGTCGGCCAGGAAAGCCTCCTTCCGACAGGTGCCAGGGGGCGTGGCATCAGAGTGCAGGACGCGTCGCACACCACGGATCTCCTTGTTGGGACGGTGTCGGGCCAGATAGTCGGCGAACGAGGGAGTTCCTGGGCGTCCACCGATCACCGCAGCCCGCGTCGGGTTGCGGGCCTTCGAGGCTTCGACCACATAGGCAACTTCCCGATCCAGCTGGTCATCCGCCACATCCACTTCCATGTAGATGGCTTCGATCGGCAGTCCCTTGGTCGCCTCGCGATACTCCTCCAAATCGAAACGATGCCGCAGCGTATCGGGTGCTCCCTCCAGCCATGGCAGTCGAATCCGCTGGAGGTCCCAAAGATGCTGATGCGTATCGATGATTCGCTCAGGGGTCTCCCATGCTGCGGCGGCTCTGCGAGGCGACAATGCGGCCAAAGTGGAGATGGCAAGAAAGCTTCTTCGGTCCATGGAACAGGACTCCTCTTCGGGATTTGGATGCAAGCAAGAACTCAGATGTCGCCGACGCAAAAAACTCCCGCGGGACATCGCCCAGGGGAGTTAAGACCACTCTCCTTGGCGCTGAAATGCTTCCTTAGCCAGCCGCTGAAACTCCTTACCCGCCTCACGCAATCGTTCGACTAAGGTCTCAGGAGGTAAGCCCTGCGTGAAGCGACCGGCGGGGATGACCGTCTGGCACTCGAACTGGTCCATCAATCGCGATGCATTCAGCAGTTTCTCTTCATCCTCTTTCGGAATCGCCAGAAATCCATGTTTGTCGGCATGGATCAGTTGTCCAGGCTGGATCGTCTGCCCAAAGACTTCGACGGGGATGTTCCACCGAACCGGAGTGACGTGCGCATGGCCCACACAAAGCCGTCTGGCAATCGCCTTGAATCCTGCATTGGTCATTTCATCCAGGTCGCGGATTGCGCCGTCGGTGATTGTGCCGACGCAACCCAGCGTCCGGTGAGCGTTGCTATTGACTTCCCCCCAGAATGAACCGATCACCTGCGGCTTGTCTAGATCCTGGATGACGACAATCTTTGGTCCAGGGATCGAGGCAACGTAGGAGCGGTAGTCATGCCAGGCATTGCTGGAAAGCTGATGCCGCTTCTGCGACGGCTCGATCAGCAGCGTCACCGCATAACCTATCATCGGCCCCATCTGGGGCATGAAGTCACGGGTCTCTTCGATATTGATCCCCTCACGCGTCACATCATGGCGGGTGATCTGCTCCCATCCGTTGTAGATGGTCGGGGTATTCCATCGCTTCAATTGAAGCAGTACGTCGTGTGCAAGCGGCATGGGCAGTCCATCGTGGCATGGCGGAAGAAAAACAGCTCAAGCGGACTACCGATGGCAGGCCGCCTCCATCATTGTCGCAGATTGATGAGAGTTCGTGTGGATCGGGGCAGTCGGCCAAGAGTGGATGGAACTCCAATCCCCAAGTAGCCAACCCCCGATCTACCGTATACTACACCCGTTGTGCCACCGGCACGGAGTACCAATGGGGAAACGATGGAGAATCGAGACATGCCAGCGCATCGGATGCAACTTCAATGGGATCGCCGATGGAACAGAAGGGGAGCTTTCCTGCTGGCGATTGTGGCAGCGATAGCGGGTGCCTGGGAAATCCGCGAAGCGGGTCTCTCGACGCAACTCTTCGCCCTTCAGCCACCCCCGGGAGCCAAGCCTTCGGGGCCCCCTCAAATCGTATCACCGGAAACCGACCTTGGAACTCCTTCCGATAATACAGTTCCGCTCAGAGACACCCTTCCATCTCCTTCCTCTTCCACCGACTCCGGCTTGATTGCACCCCCGGGGCTCGATCTGACTCCACAACCGACCGACCCCGACGATCCGACGCTGGCGACGATTCGCGATCTCCTTTTGGAACGCAGCCAACAAACTTCGGGGGACGAGCCAAACATGGGGAAGCGAACGATCCTTCTGGAGGGGCAAGCCAGCCCTGTCGAGGGCACACCGAATCCCAGACACTGGCTGGCCATCGAATCGATCCTGAAAGGGGCTAGGCTACTGGAGGCGGAGGCAATCGCAAGCGGTCAGATGGATATTCCCGGTAGCTTGGGACATGAGCAAGCCACTGCCGCACGGCAACTGCGCCAACAGGCTCGAAGGCTATTCCTTTTGACCCCCTAAATTGCAACGAATTGGCCAAAACCAATCGAACCTATATCTGCCAGTACCCGCCCAACGAACAACATTCTAACGTTCTTTAGAATATCAAACGTGCCGTTAGCGGTTCCTTGCGCTTACGGTCGATGCGGGAGTTCATGATGCCGATGTCGGATGCAAGGTCAGGGCCTATCGGCAGGATGGCGGGAGTGCGAGCCTCGACTAGCCAATCGTGATCGGTGGCCGTTCCAGCAGTTTGGTGGCGATTTGCCCTGGCTGACCGTCCAACAGAGTGCCTACGCCTCCGGGCCTCGGAAAAACTAGCTTTTCGGGATCCAGGCCAAATAGATACAGCAGCGTGGCGTGGTAATCGTAATGATGCACCACATCCTCAGTCGCTTGGTATCCAAATTCGTCGGTTGCACCGTGAACATAACCTTGTCGGAATCCACCTCCGGCGATCCACGAGCTGAACCCGTAGGTGTTGTGGTCCCGCCCCACATTCTTTTCATTTTGAATGACCGGCAATCTTCCCATCTCGCCACCCCAGTGGACGATGGTCTCATCCAGCATGCCTCGATCCTTCAGATCCTTGACGAGGGCTGCGGCCGGTTGATCGACTTTGCGGCAGGCCGCTGGAAGACCTTCGGTGATGTTTCCATGGTGATCCCATTGCTGGGTGGAGGTGTAGAGCTGAACGAAGCGAACACCTCGCTCGATCAATCTCCGTGCGATCAGGCAGCGCGTGCCGAACTCGCGGGTCGGCTCCTGATCGAGTCCATACAGGCGGTGTGTGGCGGCCGTTTCGCGATGGATATCCAGAGCCTCCTTGGCAGCTGACTGCATCGCTTCGGCCAGCGCCAGCGTCCCGATACGTGCCGATAGATCGCTTTCCCCTGGATGGTCTTGGAGGTGGCGAGTATTGATCTTCTGCAATTGCTCCAGATAGGCACGCTGAGGCGATCCTGCCAGATGAGGTGGAGGATCGAGATTCAGGATGCGAGGCTCCTTGGGACGGATCACGGTCCCTTGGAACTGACTGGGTAGCCAACCATTCGACCAGCAGTCGGTGCCCAGCACCGGAAGTCCACCGGGATCGGTGAGCACCACAAAAGCGGGCAGCTGCTGACTTTCGCTTCCCAGCCCAAAGGTCAGCCAAGATCCCAGAACGGGTCGACCTGCGGTGATTCGTCCGTGGTGCATGGCGTAGATCGACTGTCCGTGGTTGTTGACCGCCGTTCGCATCGATCGGATCAAGGTGATTTCATCGGCGATCGAGCCGAAGTTGGGAATGAGCTCGCTCAACTCCATTCCGCTCTGACCGAACCTTCGCCACTTCCAAGGTCCGGCCCAGATCTTCGCACTCGACTCGGCCGCGTTGTCGTACTTCAGGTCCCCGGTGTATTTCTGGCCATGCCGTTTCTCCACTTCCGGCTTGCGATCAAAAAGATCGATGTGGCTGGGCCCCCCCTGCATGAACATCGAGATCATCGCCTTGGCCTGCGGCTCATGATGTGGTTTTTTGGGAAGCAGATCCCACTGCGGCGGCTCCAGGTTCGGCTTGGGAGGGAGTGCAGAGGCGGAACGATCGACGGCGCTAGCAAGTGCCAGAAAGCCGCCAGCGATCGATTGCTGCGCGAGGAAATGCCGCCGCGAGGAACGAAGGGAGTTGTCGGCTTCCATGGGATATCAGTCGATATAGAGGAAAGGGTTCGATGAGAAGATCGCCTGGCAGTAAAGAGCCAGGGGCTGCAGTGCCGGATCGATCGCCTCTGGGGAGACCGCGCTGGCTGGCTCCCCTGCGGGCTCGGACTTCCACGTCGTCAGCCACTGCGTTGCCTCGGCCAGCAGATCTTCAGGGGGCTGTCGCCCCAGCGCGAGTCGCCAGGCATGGCGGACCTGTTCAGCAGGATCCTCGCCTGCATCGCGCCGCACCCTTTTGGCAAAAGCCTCCGCTAAACGAATCACTTCAGCGTGGTTCATCAGCAACAGCGACTGCGGCGCGACGGTCGAGACCGATCGACGTTCGCAATTGGGAACAGTGGATGCCGGGTCGAATGGCTCCAGCATCCCGAGGGGCATCGAACGCCGAACCTCGATATAAATGCTGCGGCGATAAAGTTCGGGAGACTCCTCCCGCTTGGCTACCAGAATGCCGTTGCCGTCGCGCGTCGCCTTGCCGACGATGAACTGACCGACTTCGTCAGGATTCACGGCAGCCGCCGGCCCGCCGCGATCGACTTGCAACATGCCGCTTGCCGCCAGCATCGAGTCGCGGATCGATTCGGTCTCCAAGCGTCGAAGCCTCTGATGGCTCAGCCACGTATTTTCCGGATCGACCTGCGATGCGGCATTCGTCCGGACAGAGGATTGACCATAGGTGCGAGACAACAGCAGTTCGCGCAGTAACTGCTTGCGACTCCATCCACGCCGCACCAATTCCTGAGCCATCCAATCGAGCAGTTCGGGGTGAGTGGGATTTTCTCCCAGACGCCCGAAGTCACCGGGAGTCGCCACGATGCCACGACCAAACAGAGGCGCCCAGAGTCGATTGGCCTGGACTCGCGTCACCAGCGGATGGGTCCCGGAAGTCCAGGTGCGGATCAGCGCCAGTCGGCGGCCACTGGTGGGAAGCTGTCCGTCGTCATCTGCGATACGATCACTTTCACCGAGCACGCTCAGGCCCCCTGGGGCAATCACTTCTCTGGGCTGCTGGAAATCGCCACGAAAGAACTTATGCGTTGGTGGCAGATGCCCCGGCACCTCGGAAAAACAGGCGACGAAGTTTTCAGGAGGTCGCTTGCCACGCAGTTCGTTCTGTAGCTGCTCATAACGCTTATTGAATTCCTGCAACCGCTGCCCTTCGTAGAGATAAACACTGCCGCGATCGACGTTCAGGCTGGGAAAATCCTGCATCAGCTTCTTCTGCTCGTCAGTCCGTTTGTCGGCAGGGGTGTTGCGAGCCACCTTGGCGGGCTCCCGCATCTCTTCCGGAAGCTTCGCCAATTCCTTATCGAAAACCTCCTGGACAATCCCGTCCAGTTCAGCAACACGTTTCCCCTCCAGTTCTGATAACTCCTGATCGACCTTTGCTGCCTGCTCCCTCTGCGATGCGTTCCAGAGGCTCACCAGCCTCTGCGAACGGTCTCGCCACTGCTTCCAATCCAACCCCGGCTCGAATACCGCTCGCAGTCGATAGTAGTCTTCCTGCGAGATCGGATCGTATCGGTGATGGTGGCACTGGGCGCAGCCGACCGTCAGCCCCAAGACACTGCTGGAGACAACCTTGATCGTTTCCGCAATCACATCATTCCTCGCCACGTTGGCGTCGACTCCCTCCTGCCCTGTTCCATCCGGAACCATCCGCAGGAAACCGGTCGCTGCCAATCGCTTGGCCTGATCGGGCGCGAGATTCTCCCAAGGGGTAGCTACCAGTTCATCGCCAGCTAGCTGTTCCTCCAGGAATCGGTCGATCGGCAGATCGGCATTGTGTGCATCGATCACATAATCGCGATAATGAAAAGCCCAAGGTCTTTGGGCGTCTGCTTCTGTGTATCCATCGCTGTCGGCATATCCGGCGACGTCCAACCAGTGACGTCCCCATCGCTCTCCAAAACGAGGATTCGCAAGGAGTCGGTCAACGACTCGCTGCTGCGCATCGGGGGCTGGGTCGTCGCAGAATGCTACGATCTCCTCCCAGGTGGGCGGGATCCCCAGCAGATCGAAGGTAATGCGACGAAGCCAATCGGCCTGCGATGCCGATTCGGAAAAAGTGAGCTGATGAGATTGCTGCTTCATCGCCACCCAGGCGTCGACAGGCGATTCGATCCAGACGGCAGGATCGACCGCAGGTAGGGGATGAACCATCACCGGCTGCAGCGACCAGAAACTCCGCTCTTCCTCAGTCCATTGTGGACCTTCTGGCAAAGCATCAGGTTCCGGCCGCAAGGTCTGGGCTCCCTCCTCGATCCAGCGACGCAGCGACTGTTTCTCTGCATCGCTTAGCCCCTTTCCCGAGGGAGGCATCTGCCCTGTTTCGATTTGCTTCCAGATCAGGCTTTGGTCTAGCTGACCGGGGATCAATGCAGTCCCCGAATCGCCTCCCTGTTGCATCGTCCGGACCAGACGAAGATCCAATCCCCCCTGCTTTTCAGCCTCTTCGCCGTGGCAGTGAAAGCAGTGCGCTTTGAGGATCGGCCGAATGGTCGTCTCGTAGATGACCGGAGTATCCCCGAGCGCGAAAGAGGGAATGAGAGACAAAACGAAAAGGAGCAAGCCATGCAAACCAGATTGAACGCAGCTACGGACTTTCCCGATGGCGATTGAAGAGCACTCAACCAAAAGGGCGGCATGCATGGCAGGACTCCGTTGCGGAGCATGGCGGAGATCATGAAAGGTGGGATTCCCTTTCAGTATACCCGCGCCAAACGCCAGGGACCAAGATGCATTTGGCAACCGTTCGAAGGGTCGGATTTCACCGACGCGGTGAATGGCAGACTTCAGCCGCTACGCCGTTCCTCCAGCGCCTGCCATCGCTCATACGCCTGCTCGATCTCCTGCTGCAACTCCTGAACTCTGGCTGCCGACTCCGCGATTTGCGCGGCAGGCTTCTGGTAGAAGGCAGCATCTCCCATCGCCGCCTGGAGGCTGTTCAGTTCCGCCTCCCAGGCCTCGATCTTCCCTGGCAAGGATTCCAGATCCCGCTGCTCCTTGAAGCTCAACTTGGCCTGCTTGCCACTGGATGGACCATCGGGTGATGCCGTCGATTTGGACACGGACTTTGATGATGCCGTCTGGTTCGACTCCGCCTGGGACTGGGCAATCTCCCTTTCGCGCTGTCGGTAGCGAGCATAGTCGTCGTAGCCCCCGGCAAACTCGCGAAGCACTCCCTGGCGGTCGAAAGCCAACACCGAGGTGGTGGTTCGCTGCAGGAATTCGCGATCATGGCTGACCACCAGCAGAGTCCCCGGATAATCGACCAGCAAAGCTTCCAGCAGTTCCAGCGTCTCCTCATCCAGATCATTGGTCGGCTCATCCAGCACCAGCAGATTGGAGGGATTCTTTAGAAGCCTCGCCAGCAAAAGTCGGTGCCGTTCGCCACCACTGAGCGTTTTGGCAAGTTGCCGAGCCCGCTCGGGGGTGAAAAGGAAATCCTGCAGGTACGAATAGATGTGCTTTGGCTTGCCGGAAACGATCACCTGGTCGTTGCCATCAGCGACATTATCGGCGATCGTCTTCTCGTCATCTATCTGCTCGCGCAGCTGATCGAAATAGAGCGTCTGCAGATGGGTCCCCCGCCGAATTGTTCCCGAATGGGGTTGGAGGTTTCCCATGAGCAACTTGATGAACGTCGATTTCCCAGCCCCGTTACCTCCGACGATTCCAATCTTGTCGCCCCTCATGATCCAGGTAGAAAAATCCTTCAGGATCGGCTTGCCTGGGTAGCCAAAGGAGACATCCTCCAGTTCCATGACCAACTGGCCCGACTGCCGCAGCGTCGACACCTCAGCTCGCATCCCTCCAACTTGCGACAGCCGCTGCGATCGTTCGCGTCGCATCGACTCTAGAGCCCGCACTCGACCTTCATTGCGGGTCCTGCGAGCCTTGATGCCGGTGCGGATCCATACCTCTTCAGCGGCCAGTTTCTTGTCGAAAAGCGCATCCTGTTTCTCCTGAGCTGCCAGAAGGTTCTCTTTGCGCTGCAGGAAGGTGGTGTAATCGCAAGCCCAATCGTAGAGCCGCCCGCGATCGATCTCGGTGATCCGAGTGGCAATGGCCCTCAGAAAGGCACGGTCGTGCGTTACGAAGACCAAGCTTCCCTCATACCCTTTCAGGAACTGCTCCAGCCACTCGATCGAATCCAGATCGAGGTGGTTTGTCGGTTCGTCCAGCAGCAAAAGATCGGGCTTTCCCATCAACGCTTCGGCCAGCAGCACTCGGCGCTGCCAACCTGCCGAAAGGCTGGCGACTTCCTGCCCTGGATCCAGCTTCATCTGCTGGACGACTCGTTGCACCGCGGCATCTTCACGCCATGCATGCCCCTCTTCCTCCATGCCCTTCGGCCGGCTTTGCCACGATCGCCTCAGGTAGGCGTCGATCGTGCCGACGACTCCTTGTGGAACCTCTTGAATCAATCGGGCGATTTTCATTCCAGGAGCCATGCGGATCTGCCCAGACTCCGGCTGGATTTCCCCCGCAATCAACTTCAGGAAAGTCGACTTTCCCATGCCGTTGCGCCCCAGGAGTCCTACCTTCTCTCCAGAGTCGATGGCCCAATCCACCGCATTCAGCAGCGGATCGGATCGCCAGGAGAACTGAACTTGCGAGAAGGTGATCAAGCGCATGAAAAGTCCTGGAAGCCGTGGGCAGTGGAAGAGTTGACCAGCCGCATGACGTTTGGTGAGTTGCGTAGAATCGCTACAATGCAGCGACGGTTGTCCGTGGCCAGATGCAAAACAGACCAGTCGACTGCGACGGGAAGGGATTCTAGCAATGAATGAGCCAAGCTCCAATGAGTCGCCTGTCTGGAAGGTGCTGACCCCCAGGCAACGAAGAGTGCTGGGCACCCTGATGGAGAAGGCCAAGACAACGCCCGACACCTACCCAATGACCATGCTGTCTCTTCTTGCAGGGTGCAACCAGAAGAACAATCGGTCGCCGGTAAGCCACTACACCCAGGAACAGATCGAAGAGACGGTGGAGCAGTTGCAGCAGATGGGAGCCGTTTCGACGATCCACGGTCATGGACGGGTGGCCAAGATCCGGCACAATGGCCACCAGTGGCTGGGGGTACAGCGGGTCGATGCCGCGATCATGACCGAACTGCTTCTTCGTGGGGAGCAGACTTTAGGGGATTTGCGTGCTAGAGCCAGTCGCCTGGAGCCAATCGCAGACCTGAAAGAACTGCAGGATCACGTCGCCTCGCTTCACCTGCGCGGCTTGCTGGTCTACCTGACACCTCCAGGGCGCGGTCAGATCGTCTCCCATCAGCTTTATCTCGATGAGGAACTGGCGGCGCTGCGGCGATCGGTCGCCGAAGGTCAGTCGCAGACCGCGGACGCTGACCAGAGCATTTCTAGCTCCACGTCAACGACAGACAACGCTGCTCAGAATCCGAAGGAGCCGAAGCTGCAGGAACTGGTCCAGCGACTGCACGAAGCAGTCGCCGGGTTGGACGCACGGATCCGACGGATCGAAGAGGCGCTCGAACTGCCTCCCATCGACAATACGTGAACCTTCTCCCCTGTCGCCGGTTGGTCATGCGAGGCTTGGCTGAGGCAGGGACTCGGACTGGGTGGCTTCCCCTTCCTCTTCATCACGATGTTCTTGCTGGCGCTGCTTGTCGACATCGAATCCGAACCAGCCCGATAGAACGACATAGAACCAGTAGAGATTCGGCATCTGATAGAGCACCAGGAGGGTGGTCATCATCAAACCAAACGCCAGGCTGGTAGCCATCGGGATGAGAGCCTGAGCTTGCAGCGACTTTTCCAGTAGCATCGGCAGCAGGCCGGCGATGGTGGTGATGCTGGTGAGGAATACCGGACGCAGGCGCCTCACCCCTGCCTCGCGCAGCACCTCCTTGATCGGTAGATTCTCTTTCATCTTCTGATTGATGAAGTCTAGCAGCACGATCGAATCGTTGACGACGACCCCTGTCAGCGACACCAGACCGAACATGCTGAAAAGGGTCAGCGGCAGCCCCATCAGCGCGTGCCCAAAGACGGCTCCGATGATCCCGAACGGGATGATCACCAGAATCAGGAAGGGCTGGAAGTACGAATGGAATTCCAGCACCAGCAGGACGTACATGACCAGCAAGGCTACGGCGAAACCAATTCCCAGGCTGGTGATCGACTCCTGGGTATTCTGGGCCTGGCCTTCCCAGCGGAACTGCACTCCGCGGAACTCCCCTTCCACCTTGGGCATGAATTCCTTTTGCAGCCGCGAGATGATCTGCTGGGAGTTGGCGACATTCTCATCGAGGTTGGCGGTCACGGTAATCGCTCGGTACTGATCGAGGCGGTTGATTTCGGAGTAGCCGCGAGTCACCTGAATATCGGCCAGCTCGGAAATGGGTCGTTCGCCGCCATCGCTGCCTCGGATCCGAATGTCTTCGAAGTTGGCCAGCGACCGCCGATCATCCTTCGGGTAGCGGACCATCAATTTCACTTCATTGCGACCGCGCTGCAGGCGCATCACCTCCGCGCCATAGTAAGCGGCTCGGATCGTCTCAGAAAGCTCTTCATCGGTGATACCCAGCGAAGAAGCATTCTCCTTGATTCGGATTTGGAATTCGACTTTGCCTGGGCTGGAATCGTCGCGGATATCGAAGACCCCGGCGTAGGTGGCCAACTCCTGTTTGCATCGCTCTACCACCGTCTCCAGTTGCGCCTGCTGCTCGCTGGGGGCGAGCACTTTGAATTCCAGGGGCGCTCCACCTGGGCCCATGTTGGCCGAGTCGAACACCACGCGTTCGGCCCCGGGAAATTCCCCAGCGGCCTTGCGCCACATCGCAATTATCTCCTCGCTGGTCACCGACCGCTCGGCGGCATCCACCAGTTCCACCTGCACTTGGCCTACATGGCTGCCGTTGGTGTTTTGAGTTGACCCCATGGCACCCGCTCCGGTCGACTGCCCTACTTGTCGAAACGTCAGCTTCACCGGGCCCCGTGGATTGAGTGGATCCAGTGGCGTCTTGTCTTCTTTTCCTTTGCTTGACAGATCCTTCTGGTAAATCGACTCACCGACATCGCGAATTGCCTGCTCGACGCGACGCGTCGCTTCGTCAGCGATTTCGGGTGGCGTACCATCCGGATAGCTGACCTGACAGACAATCGTCTTGCCATCCAGCTTGGGGAACGCATTGAAGGGAACGGTACCCGATCGGATCAGACTGATGGCGAGCACAAAAAGGGTAACCGCGGCCGAAATAGGAATCAGAGGAAACCGCAGCGTCAGTTCCAGACTTGGCTTATAAAGCGACTCGGCAACCCAGTCGAGCAACCAGGTGCAGTACTTTCGAAGAACGTCAAAGAGCCACACGATGGGTCGGAACGGCTTGCCCAATGCATAGAGCAATAGTTCGACCAGATTCTCCGGTTTGCTTTTGGGGGCGTGGGACAGGTGCCCTGGGAGCGCGAAAGTGGCTTCGGTCAGGGAAATCAACAGCATCGCGATGATCGCTACCGGCATGACCGCGATGAACTTGCCCATCACCCCGCTGACGTAGAACAGCGGCATGAAGGCGACGACGGTGGTGGCGACGCTGGAGAAGACCGAAGGCAGCACCTCGGAGGCGCCATCGATCGCCGCTTGACGAAATGACTTACCCATCAGTCGATGCGTGTAGATGTTCTCGCCGATCACAATCGCATCATCGACTACGATACCGACAGCCATTAGGAAAGCGAACATGCTGAGCATGTTGAGGGTCTGGCCGGTCATCAACAGGACCACCCCGGCACCCATGACGCTGATTGGAATCCCCATCGAAACCCAGAAGGCAAGTCGCAGATCGAGGAACAGTGCGAGCATTACAAAGACGATGATGGCTCCCTGCGTCCCGTTTTCCGCGAGCATGCTCATGCGGTCGCGCACATCGATGCTTTCGTCACCCCAGACTCGCAACGTAAACCCAGCAGGAATTGGATGCTGCGATGCAAACTGCCGCACCGAATCGGAGATCTTGATAATGTCTTCATCGGCGGTGCGGTCGATGCTGATCACCATGGCTGGCTGACCGTTCACCTCGTTGATCGCGGTGACGTCGTCGAATTCATCTTTGACTTCCGCAAGATCCGAAACCGTCAGAACGACTCCGTTGTCCTGCGAAATGACGGGCAGTCGTTCGATTTCCTCCCGCGTTTCCCGTTTGTTCTTGCCTCGCAAAAGGATTTCCTGACCCTCGGTGCGCAGCTGACCTCCGGGGGTTTCGATGCTTTGTCGACGGAGGATCTGAGAGATCTGATTGAGAGAAAGACCGTACTTGCGGAGCGTTTCCTCAGCGACTTCCACATCGATCTGAAAGGGCTTGGCCCCTAGCATCTGCGCCTGCGAAACTTCCTTGAGGTCGAGAACACGGTCCCGAACTTCTTCGGCCACCTGCCGCAATCGGTACTCGGCTTCCGGCGAAGAATCGTCGGGGCCGATCACCGCCAGCCGAATCGCCGGCGTGCGGAATGTAATCTGCTCGACCGTCGCCTTCTCGGCGCGGCGAGGGAAAAAGGGACTCTTGCGATCGACGGCCGAGCGAACTTCGCTGAGGACCTTCTGCGGGTCGCGAACGCTGCTGGTCAGTTCGATGAGGGTAAAACCACCACCCTCCCTGGCGATGCTGACCAGTTTCTTGATGCCGGCTAGCGAACGGACTTCCTCTTCAATCTGCTGGCAGATCCCCTTTTCCACTTCCTCGGGGCTTGCCCCCGGGTAGGGCACTGAGACGAGGATCACTTCCAACTGAAACTCGGGAAAGATTTCACGGCGCATCAGCAGGAAGGCGCCGATACCTGCCAACAGCGTCCCCAGCACCATCACGTTGACACCAGGACCATTTTTGATGGCCCACTTCAGCAAGTCTCGCATCACTGATCTCCTTGCGTCCTGCGGGAGGCTTGGGGGTTGCCTGGGACTTCTGATGCTTCCCGCCCATTCAACTCACTGGCCGGTGAGGCTGGATCTTTCTGCCAACGGACCCAGTCGGTTCCGTCGCCACGTACCGTTGCCAGAGGCGAAGTGACGATCAACTCGCCCCCTCGCAATCCTGCCTGCGATTCGACGATCCAAAAATCCGAATGACCGATTCCCGAAGGGTTGGGGATCTGGATAGTTCGTACCGCTTCGATGTGCTCCACCGATGCAAGGTTACCCACTTCCCAGCGATCCATTGGGTCGCGAGTCTCGGCCGTGGGGGGAAGTTCTGCAGGGGTGGCAGAGGGATCGACGAGAGCCTTCCAGCCATCACTGCGATTGGCTTTCCATAACTGGTTGCCCGGACGCAGTCCAAGCTTAGGGATCAGCACAAAGTTTCGCTGTGGCACTAGGTGCAGGACGACATCGACGAACATGCCGCGGACCAGCGCCGGAGGTGTCGCGGTGCTTTCGCTCTCCTCGGCCTGCCCTCGCCGGAAATCTCCCGGGCGATCGACTGTGATGCGAACCGGGACGGTGCGGGTCTGGGGGTCGATACCCACTCCTTCGTAACGGCTAAGCCTCCCTTGCCACTGAAAGGTATCGTTTTCGCGCCCCGCGACGCGATAAACGATCGAAACGGGTGTCGAGGGAAGCAGGTATCGCTCGTTGGGATCTTTGTCGGCCTGCTCCTTCTCCGATTTCTGATCGAGCACCAGCATCAGCTGGTCCATCCGCATGTTGCATTTGACTTCCGCCTTCGAAGTATCTTCGATTTCGCAGAGCGTCGCTCCCTTCTGGACGTAGGAGTCATTCTCTGCCATCTCCCGCACAATCAATCCTGCCACTGGGGCGCGGATCTCGGTTCTTGCCAGATTCAACTGTGCCTGCTGCAGTTGGGTCGCAACCAGTTGCTGAGCCAGTTCCAAACGCTGTCGGCGACTATCCAATAGTGCCAACTGATTGGTGAAGGACTGCACCTGATTGGCACTGGCGATGCGAACTCTGCGGGCCTGATCCAATTCGGTCTCAGAGGCAAAGCCGGCTGGGAGTTTTTCAAGCCGAGCGATTTCCCTTTCCTGAATAGCCAATTCTTCCAATGCCAACTGCTGTGATTTTTGAACGTTGGCCTTCTCTTGCTCCCACTCCCGCAACGTGGCGTATTCCTGATCACGTAGCTTGGTCAATCGATCCAGGTCCAATTGGAAATCGCGAGGGTCGAGCTGGTAGAGAAGCTCTCCCTCTTCAACATATCGACCCGCGCGGCAATTCTCCTCCTTCACGGCGATCCTTCCTGCCACCTCGGCGGCCACCGTGATCTGTCGGAATGGGACTACCAGGCCATTGAGGTCCAGGTCCAGCGAACGTTGCTGGTCAAAGGGAAGCGACGACGCAACTTGGACGATTGGGAAAGTGAGCATCCTGGAGGTAGCATCGCTGGCGGTGGAGACCATCTGCTTTGGCTCCGCCTTCCCCAATGCGATGTAAGTTGCGAAGCCTCCGGCGAGAAGCAACAGTGGGAACAGAACCCCCAAAACGATCCGCTCAAACCAAAGTTTCATGTTCGAAAAATCCTAGCGCTTTGCGGCGGAATTCGGTTTGCTCCAGCCCGAGCGCATTCCATTCGGTATCAAAAACGAAAAGAGCTAATAACTCTGTCGTTCGCTAATCCATAGGTCTTGGAACGGCAGATCGTTCGCGTCAGCAACAGCCCGATGGCCCCAAAAAAGCCCAGAGGAATCGATTCGATTTCCAAACCTTCTCTGACTCATCGGGGATGAGAGGCAAAGGGGGCCATGGAGATTCCAGCGATCGCTCATCATGACTCCTTGACTCTATTTTCCACAAGTACAAACCCCCAGGGCTCTTGGATCGCCCCATCGATGGACCAAGAATGGCCGAAAATCGGATTTCAAAGGTCCCGCAGAAACTTCACTTTGAGTGGTCTGGGGTAAATTTTCCGAGAAGACAGCTCTTTTGGCGGACTCCCCTCCTTTTTGGAATCGGTGGAATTGGTAACAATCGGATCAACTAATACAGACCGAACTATTTGGTCTGCCAAAGTGGAAAATTTTCCCTGATTGCTATCTCTGCGATGTTTGACTGGGGACTTTTTCTGGTTTAGGATAAGCGGATGTTCTGGGGTGACCTGGGGATTTTTGCTATCTGAGTGGTCCGGGTGCTTTAGGTTGCCTTGTGAGAATTGGTTGTCATTGTCCCTCGGTTTCTTGTTTCAGGAGAGTCTCGATGAAGTTGCGTCGGTTGTTTCTCTTCGGCCTGACCGCCATGATGTATGGCGTCGGCAACGTATCCGCTGACTGCGGTGGATGCGGCGGTTGCAGTGGATGCGGCGACGGTGCCGTCGTTTCCAGTGGCGTTGGTGGCGGAGCGGGCGCAGGATCGGAAGGCGCAATCGTCGGCGACGGCTCGGGCAATTGTGGCTCGGGCATCAGCTACGTTGAGCGGACTGTGATGGTGCCTCAGCAGTTCACCGAAATGCGTTCTGTGACCAAGACCCTGACCCGGGTCGAACAGCGAACTCGGACCTACACGGTGACTCGCCGTGTTCCACGGACCGAAGAACGAACCCAGGACTACACTGTCCAGGTTCCTAAGACGGAAACCCGTACGGAAACGTACAACGTGACCGTCCCTGTGACCACGATGGAAGACCAGACCTACACGGTCCGCGTCCCCTCGACCGTCCAGGAATCCCAAGAGTACCAGGTGACTGTTCCTGTCTACAACGATGTGGACGAGCAGTACACGGTGCAGGTGCCGGTGACCAACATGGTCGACGAGCAGTACACCGTTCAGGTTCCTGTTTACACCGACGAAGTCCAGGAATACACCGTTCAGGTTCCTGTGACCACTCAGGTGCCTCAGGAATACACGGTTCAGGTTCCTGTGACGACTGACGAAGTCCAGGAATACACCGTGCAGGTTCCGGTCTACACCGATGAAGTTCAGGAATACACCGTGCAGGTTCCGGTGACCACCATGGTCGACCAGACCTACACCGTGAAGGTTCCTGTCTACAGCGATGAAGTTCAGGAATACACCGTCAATGTTCCTTACACCGAGCAGCGCACTGGCACCCGTACGGTTTGCCGACGCGTTCCTGTGACCACCTCGCGCACGGTGACCCGTGATCGTGGTTCGTACCAGACGGTGATGGAAGAAGTTGCTGTTGGCAACGGTTGCGGCAACGGCGTTGCAGCTTCCGCTGGCAATGGTTGCGGCGGTTGCGGTGGTGCTTCGAGCGGCTGTGGCGGATGCGACAGCGGTTGCGGTGGTGCCAGCGCTGGTTGCGGCGGATGCGGCGAAGTCGCTGCTCCTGCAACTCGCACTGTTTGCCGACGCGTCTGGGTTCCTAACGTGGTCACGGAAGAAGTTCCATGCACCACCTACCAGAACCAGTCTTCGGAAGAAACCTACACCTACAACGTGACGCTGTCTCGCCCAGAGACTCGTACTCGTACGGTCAAGAAGGTTTCCTACAATGACGAAACCCGCACCCGCCAGGTTGCGAAGACCGAAATGAAGACCGAGACTCGCACACGCACCGTCAAGAAGTGCAGCATGAACACCGAGACTCGTACTCGTACGGTCAAGAAGGTTTCGTACAACACCGAAACCCGTACCCGCATGGTCAGCAAGACCGAGATGAAGACCGAGCCACGTACTCGCACGGTCAAGAAGGTTTCGTACAACACCGAAACCCGCACTCGTCAGGTTCCTAAGACCAGCTACAACACCGAAACCCGTACCCGCAAGGTTCGCAAGGTTTCGTACAACCAGGAAACTCGTACCCGCCAGGTCTCCAAGACCGTGTGGAACGATGAGACTCGGACCCGTCAGGTTGCTAAGACGACCTACAACACCGAAGCTCGCACCCGCGAAGTTCCTTACACCACCTACAGCACCGAAACCCGTACCCGCACCTACTCGGTGACCGTGTACGACAACGTTTCGGAAGAGAAGACCGACACCTACAACGTCACGGTGCCTTACACCGTTGAAGAGCAGGTTCCGGTCACCGTCTGCCGTATGGTTCCTCAGACCGTCAGCGTTCCCGTGATGAACGGTTCCGCGATCGGCCTGGGCAGCAGCTCGGCAGCTGGTAGCAGCTCCGCTGCTGGCAGCATCATCGGTGGAAACGGCGTCGGTAGCCGAATCCTCGGTGGTGGTGGTATCCTCGGTGGTGGCCTGCTGGGTGGACATCATCACGGCCGCAAGGCTGCTGGTGCTGCCGCTTCGGCTGGTGGCGACTGCGGTTGCAACTAAGCTGAACGCGAGTCGTTTCTAACGATTCCTGAAGTTTTAGACCCTGCCAGTCATTGACTGGCAGGGTTTTTTATTCGACTTTTGCGATTGCAATCGATTGGCCTTCGACTCGGTAAGGATGGGCATCACAGTGGCTTGGGCACCTACTGACTCCGGTAACCACTCGCGATCTGGCGGCTTGATCCCGCTGCAAGCCTACCACCTTCCCTACGGCGCAACGGTGGTGCGACAAGAGGGACGAATCGTCGGCACCCAGTTCCTGGTAGCAAGCCGTCACGCCACATCGGCGACTCTCCTTCTCTACGATCAAGTTCAGCAGCGCGACCCCTCGGCTTGCGTACCGATGGAACGAAGTGGGGATTGCTTGTGGCAAGCCTTCCTTCCAGCCGATCGAACAACTCCGCTCTACCACTTCCAACTGGATGGACCGTTTGACCCCGAACGGGGATTCTGGTTCGACGGCAGCGCCCGTCTGCTGGACCCCTACGCCAAGGCACTGGCCGGTGATTTCCTGCACTCGACCGATGGGATCATCAGGCCTCCCAAATGCGTTGCGTTGGAAGACCGCTTTGATTGGCGCGGCGACCGCCCCCTGGGGCGCCCATGGAACCAGACGGTGATTTACGAAATGCATGTGGGGGGCTTTACCAAGCATCCATCCAGCCGATCCAATCGCCCAGGAACCTTCCTTGGCATTTTGGATCGTATCGATCACTTGAAAAGGATGGGCGTGACTGCAGTCGAGTTGATGCCAGTGCAGGACTTTTTAGAAGGGAGCGTCTTTGGAGGCGATGGTGGCCGGAGGAACTACTGGGGTTACGATCCTTTGGCGTTTTTCGCTCCACATCGCCATTACGCAGTGTCATCCAAACCAGGGGCTCAAGTCGCTGAGTTCAAGGAACTGGTTCGGTCGCTGCATTCCGAAGGGCTGGAAGTGATCCTGGATATCGTCCTGAACCACACCTGCGAACAGGGTGCGTCGGGAACTATCTTAAGCTGGAAGGGGATCGATGCTTCCGCCTACTATCTGATGCATGGCCAGTCGCACCAGTTCAGCGACTACTCCGGATGTGGGAACGCGATCCACGCACACGACCCCGTCTGCCGCGAATTGCTGATTTCCGTCTTGCGCCATTGGGTCCATGAGTACCACATCGATGGGTTTCGGTTCGACCTGGCAAGCATCCTGAACCGCGACAGCGATGGACAACTGACGGAGAAGTCCCTGCTGATCGAAGCGATCCAAAGGGACCCCTTGCTGTCGGGAACCAAATGGATCGCCGAGGCGTGGGATGCGGCAGGAGCCTATCAGGTTGGTTCCTTCGGAGGTGAAGGCTGGTCGGAGTGGAATGGGCGTTTCCGAGACGACCTGCGGAGGTTTTGGCGAGGGGATCCGGGGATGGATGGTGCAGCGGCAACGCGATTCAGCGGATCGTCCGATCTCTACCAGACCTCCGGCCGACTCCCCAGTGCTTCCATCAACTTCATCGCGTCGCACGATGGCTACACTCTGGCCGATCTGGTAGCTTACGAGGAAAAGCATAACCAAGCCAACGGCTGGGATAATCGCGACGGAGAAAACCAGAATTTCAGCTGGAATCATGGCGTCGAAGGTCCGACAGACGATCCAGAGATCGCTCATCTGAGATGCCGACAGCAGCGGAATTTTTTCGTGAACCTTCTGCTGGCCAAGGGAGTCCCCATGTGGACCGCCGGTGATGAAGGAGGTCGGACCCAGTCAGGAAACAACAACGCCTACTGCCAAGACAATGAAATTTCTTGGATCGACTGGGAGCGAATGGTGCAGCAGGACTCCTTGGTGGAGGGAGTGGCAAGCCTTGTGAAGCTAAGAAGAAGCCTGAGGCAACTGGAAACAGATCGGTTTTTTCGCGGAGCACCCGATAGCTCTTCACCCTGGCCGGATATCCTATGGCTCGACCCCGATGGACGAAATCGAACCTGGGACACGGGGGCTCGGCATCTTGCCTGTTGGATTGCCCCCGATCCTTCGACGGCGGCTGCTGCAACGATCGAGGTCCCAAGGCACCTTTTGATCTGGTTCCATGCAGGGGACCAACCCCAGGAGTTTCGGCTTCCGGAAGGATCGGACGATCTCCGGTGGAAGATAGTGGTCGATACCTCGGTCCCGATCGATGCGCGATGGGTCACCCCTGAAGCCGAAAGCCCCGTCGTACCGCATGGGGTCCAGCGCATTCTGCCCCCCTACTCCAGTGCGGTGCTGATTGGCACCGCAGGAAAAAAGCAATAAAGTGCGATATGCAGCGGGAAACCGACAGCCAGAAAGGCGAGGGCCGCCAACAAAGCCAAGTTCGATGAGGTAGAGACCCTTGGAAGAGAAGCTGTCGGGGAAACCAGTCGATCGCTTGCATGCCACCGAGCAATGGGGCGCTGCACCCACCGACGAACAATTGCTGCGGCTGCAAAAGACCTATCGCGCCTTGATCGAAGGAGATCGATTGCAGTGGACTTCCTATCTGCGGCTGGAGCGGGTGCTGGGACGGGGAGGTCAAGGGGTGGTCTTCTTGACCCGGCGACGCGGATCGGATGATTTTACCCTCCCAGTCGCGGTCAAGTTCTTTACGCCTCAAGGGTACCCTTCCATGGAGGCATACGAAGGAGCGATGCGTGGTGTCGCGTCGATCGCTGCCAAGGTAGCTGGTATCCAACACGACAATCTGATCGATGTCCAAGACTTCATCGAACGCTCCCGAATTCGCATCATGGTCTCCGAGTGGATCGATGGATTCGATCTGGAACGACTGGTGGAACCGGCGACGTTGGAACATTGCCGCCAAACGGTCACTCCACAGCGATGGAGCTACATCAACGATGTGATCGCAACGGCCGGCGTTGACAGCGCCCGCTTGAAAGCCGGCGTTGCCGTAGCCGTCGTTCGCGACTGCCTGAATGGCTTGGCGGCCCTGCACCGCGAACGGATTGTCCACGGGGATATCAAACCGGCCAATCTGATGCTCAAGCGGACCGGACTGGCCAAACTGATCGATTTGGGATCGGCAGTCGACTTGAGAGATCCACCAACAAAGCACCACTGCACTCCGGCCTACGCCGCTCCCGAAGTGCTAATGGGCAATCGACCGACCCCGCGCAGCGACTTGGCATCACTGGGCTACGTTCTGGTCGAACTGCTCTCTGGCAGAAAACTCTTCCTTCAACCCTCCACTGCCGCAGAGCTGCTGGAACAGAAAAAGCAGTTGCCACAGCGCCTCCATCAGTTACTACCCCCTGAGGTCGAACGCAATGGCCTGCTGGTTTCTCTTTGCCAGCGTTTGATCGCCTTTGACCCTGGCCAACGTTTTGCAAGTGCCGAGGCAGCTGACCTGGCGGATTCCGGAGCCGCCGCATTCCACCGGCAATTGGTGCTGAGCAATCTGGCGAGCGAATACGATCAGGAGATCCGCTTCTGGCTGGAGGATCTCAATCTGCCAGCCTAACCGTTGCGATCGGTATCTTCGGAATTCGGACCATTTTCTTCATGCTCGAGTATTTCTTGTTGCATACTCTGAATGCGGATCGTCACCATCGAGAGCCCATTCGGTGGGCGGACGCTTGTCCAAGAGCCGAACCGAGATTGAAGCATGTCTGATACTTCCATGCATCCCCCAAGATTGCTTGGCGGCGCCATCATCGCTCTTGGCGCAATGGTTGCCATCTTGTTTTTTTCGAAAGACAAAGCAAAGGCTCCGCAAAACCAGGATGCAACCGCCAGTTCGGATCGATTGTTGCCTAGCGACTCATCGACGGCACTGGCTACTTTGTCACCTTCGTCGGAGCTGCAGCTAGAACCTTCGGTAGACCATATCGACCCAAGTCTCGGTCTACCCGACAAGGTGGATGAGTTGGCCAGGGACATTCCGAAACTGCCCGCCAGTTTCATTGCTCATGGAAAATCGCTCGACTCCGCCTCCCCATCGGATCGGGCGACCGAGCCACTGCAGTCGCAGCGATCGAACGACTCGGACGCAACCGTCGGACTGTTTGGCGCCGGTCGAAGTCCTGCACGCATCGAAAGATCGCCCATGCCTGGCGGCTTGCAACCACTTGAGGGCCACACGCAACTCCCTCCTGGCATCACCCCGGGGAAGGGATTGCCCAATTTCTCGTCGCTCCGGTCGCCGGCACCTCCACTGACCCCGCTGGCAGGTGCTTCGATTCCCGAGTCGAACTGGTCTCCGACGGGACAGACGTCCCCACCCCCCAGCCCACATGCCGTCGACTTGCGATGGCGAACGCAACCCGCTCGCGCGTTCCCCAGTTCTCCCAGTGGTGCTTCCTGGGGCGCGGATGCTCAAGCGGAGCGAAGCGGGACGATCCGGCAACCGCGGCGAGACCGTTGAGAGCCATTTTCAGACAGGCGTGAAACGTCGGTCTTCTTTGCCACGCCACTCAGTTGTGCGCCCCATGAATTGGCTGCAGGAAGGGTAAAGTTCTTAAGATTTCCCCCTACCAAAAGGTCGAAATCGCTCGAAAAAAGGGGAGAAACCGCTTTACCACTGCCCCCCTCGCCGCGCAACTCGGCAGACGGCAATAGACCGGCCACTCTTCAAGCAGAGATGGAATTCCGCTATCTTGGACGATCCGGGGACCCCGCAGCGTAGCGGATTGCCCCAAGAACAATGGAGTGCGGTAGCAAGTGGCTCCCGCCGGCTGGGCCCTTGGTGAGAGAGGTAGAAGATGAGAAACATCCATCGTTGGCTACTGGCGGCGCTGATGAGCGCGTCGGTGCAGGCTTCCCTAAAAGCCGAAGAAAGCGATCGACTGACGATCGGTTCCAAGGCACCGGATCTGGACGTCGAACACTGGGTTCAGAATGGGGAAGGCAAGTTCAAGCCAGTCACCAAGTACGAAGACGGCAAGGTCTACGTTGTTGAATTCTGGGCCACTTGGTGCGGCCCCTGCCGCTCTAGCATGCCTCACTTGGCCGAACTGCAAAGCAAATTTGCGGACAAAGGGGTTCAGATCGTCAGCATTAGCGACGAAGACCTGGAAACGGTCGAAGAATTCCTGAAGGGTGAAGTCCCTGAGAAAGAGATCACCTACAAGGAACTGACTTCCAGCTACTGCCTGACCACCGATCCCGATGGATCCAGCAGTAAGGACTTCATGGAAGCAGCATCCCAAAACGGGATCCCCACGGCCTTCATCGTCGGCAAGGACCAGAAGATCGAATGGATCGGTCATCCCATGGAGATGGACGAACCTTTGGCCAAGGTGGTCGATGGCAAATGGGATCGCGAAGGCTACATGGAGCAGTTCAAGGAGCAGCAGGAATCTCAAGAAATTCTTGCGAAATTCGCTGGTTTGATGCGTGGAGGCAAAACCGACGAAGCGCTGAAAATGATCGATGAATTCCTGGCCAGTTCCAAGAATGAACAGGTCAAGATGCAGTTCACGATGATCAAGTTCCAAATCCTGATGCAGCAGGACAGCAGCGGGGAAGCTTTCCAGACAGCGACTGCGGATGCCTTCAAGGTGGCCGACGGAAATGCCGGCTTGGTCAACCAATTGGCCTGGATGCTTTATGAAGCTGCATCGGGTGGAGCCCTCGACAACAAAGCGGTACTGGAAGTGGCCTTGGAACAGGCGACTGCCAACGTCGATAAGGCTGAAGAAGGAACAAAGGCCAGCATGATGGACACGGTGGCTCACCTGCATTATCAGCTTGGCAATAAGGAAAAAGCCTTGGCGACTCAGCGGAAGGCACTCGAAATTGCGACCGATCAGGAAAAGCCGCAGCTGGAAGAATTCCTAAAGCAACTGGAAGAAGAAGCTGGCAAGTAGAAGCAGCCTGCGGGACATGACATGAAGGCGTCTTCCTAGGAAGACGCCTTTTTTTATTCCCATCTGATCCCGAGCATTCTGGTCGGCCGGTAACTCAGCACCCATTACCTTCACCGGCACACGGTTCCGTCGCGGCCTTGGCGGCCCACAGGCTACTGGACCACTAGGCTATCCGGTACGCGATGGGAATCACCCATTCCAATCCCTTCGGTCGCGTCCCGACCAATTCGAAGTTGGTGAG